>Ga0224534_1000202_pt1 | contig 39902 bp, 33 predicted proteins | sample 714E12024metaG_FD_172012 | JGI IMG/M metagenome (GOLD analysis project Ga0224534, IMG submission 172012) | Peat soil microbial communities from Stordalen Mire, Sweden - 717 E1 20-24 | ecosystem: Environmental > Terrestrial > Soil > Wetlands > Peat | place: Sweden: Norrbotten County, Stordalen... | reverse complement strand
ACTTCAGCACGTAGGGGCTCTTCCTGGGCATTAGCATCCCCTCCTTGGGGACACCGTACGTTACCGCAGGGCCACACTTACGTGATAGTAGTTACGTGCTTGTATTTATGGTGAGGGGTACTTAGGCTTCGTGGCGTGCCGGACGCCACCATTCTCGAAGGCGCGCTCGAAGGCTTCAGCCGCTCGAGCTTCACGGCACGCGACAGGACTCGTGACATCTACCGGATCGGCGCAGGCCCCGCAGTGATCGTCATGAGTGAGATCCCGGGCATCACGCCCTTGGTCGCGGCCTTCGCCCGCCGCGTCGCCGCCATCGGATGCACCGCTGTGCTCCCTCAGCTGTTCGGCGTTGCGGGGGCCGAGCCCACGCCGGGGCGCATGGCGAGGACCACTGCTGGCGCGTGCATCTCGCGGGAGTACTCCACCTTCTCCCTGCGCCGCACGAGCCCGATCACGGCGTGGCTGCGCGTCCTGGCCCGAGCCGAGCACGAGGCCTGCGGTGGTCCCGGGGTCGGAGCCGTCGGGATGTGCCTCAGCGGAGGCTTCGCTCTGGCAATGATGGTCGACGACGTAGTGCTCGCTCCCGTGCTCTCACAGCCTGCGCTCCCCTTTCCCCTAACCAGGGCCCACCGACGCGATCTCGGCATCGGCGACGAGGACCTCGCACGCGTGCGACAGCGATGCGGAGCGGGGGACGTGTGCGTGCTCGGCCTGCGTTTCTCGGGCGACAAGGCGGTGCCGCCGGAGCGGTTCGCGAGGCTGCGCGAGGAACTGGGCGAGGCCTTCGTCGCCGTCGAGATCGACTCGGGACCGGGCAACCCCGAGGGCTACCGCTCCTCGGCGCACTCGGTGCTCACCGAGGATCTGCGCGACGTCGAGAACAGCGCGACCCGCGCTGCGATGGACCAGGTTCTCGATCTGTTCAAGTCGAAGCTGCTGAACTGATCCTTGCGGTCGCGAGCCTCCGGGCGACGAGCTCGAGCCGATCGCCCGGCTGAACCAGCGCGACCCTGACGTGGCCGGCGCCCGCCTGTCCATAAGTGTCACCCGGGGCGACCAGCACACCGCCGCGCTCGGCCAGCCAACTCGTCAGCGCCCAGCCCGGGTTCTGGTCGCCTGACGCGCCTGGCGCCGCGAAGCTTTCTGGAACGGCCACCCAGAGGTAGAAGGACCCCGCGGGAATCCCGGCGCGGATCCCGCTGTCGCTCAGCACCTTGGCAAAACGCTTCAGCCGCTCGAGGTAGGTCGCTCTCTGCCGCTCGACATGTGAGTCATCGCCGAGCGCCACGGCGCCGGCGTGCTGCACGGGTCCCGGCACCATGAACCCGGCGTGCTGACGCAATCTGGACAGGTACTCGACAAGATCGGCGTCCCCGGCAAAGAAACCGGCCCGTAGCCCTGCGAGATTCGACCGTTTCGATAGCGAGTGGACGGCAATGACCCCCTCGGGGCCGTGCTCGAGGACCGTGTGGCCGGGCCCGGCCCAAGTGAACTCGATGTAGCACTCGTCGGAGAACACCGGCACGCCATGAGAGCGACCCCACCTCGCCACGGCCGCCAGGTCCTCGAGCTGGCCTGCGGGGTTGCCGGGGCTGTTGACCCACAGGCACAGGGCCCGAGCCGCGTCCTCCGGCGAGATCGACGACAGCTGCATCGTCCCGTCCGGCCGCGTCGGCACGGCCACCGCACGGCACCTGGCCAGGATCGCACCCATCTCGTAGGTCGGATAGGCAACAAGCGGACACAGCACGGTGTCACGCGCCGGCGTCCTCAGGCGCAGCCAGTGAGGCACGCCGGCAACAAGCTCCTTGGTCCCGACGCACGCCGCGATGGCCACCCCGGCGGTATCGACCCCGAACCGGCGGGACATCCACGCGAGAGCGGCCTCGCGGTACTCCGAGGTCCCGATCGAGGAGGGATACCCGCGCTCGCTCCCGGAGGTGGCGAGCGCCTCGAGGACCAGAGCAGGCGGGGGGTCGCACGGAGTGCCGATCGAAAGGTCGACCGCACCACCTTCGTGGCGTTGCGCGAGCTCTGCGAGCGCGGCCAGCTTGTCGAAGGGATACGTCGGGGGCACGAAACCAGCCTCCGCGTCCTCGCCCGCCCCTGCCCCTTGCGCCTTCTCGCCGGGCTCGCCGAAGGTCGGAAGGTAGGTCACTTCTGCACGAACTCGGCGTAACGCCGAGCCCCACGCTCATCGAGGCGGGCCTTCACGATCACGTGCTCACCCTCGTAGCGCTCGCCAACCACCTCGCCTTCTCGATGGATTGCTGCGACAACGTCACCGCGCGCCACAGGCACCGCGAGCTCTACCACGTGATCCGCGATTCTGAGCTGATCCGCGATGGCGCGGAGCAGCTCAGGCACGCCCCGGCCGCTGAGGGCCGAGCACGCCACCGAACCAGGGTGCGCGGCCATGAGCCGTCCCGCCTTGCGCCGGTCCAGATCGGCCTTGTTGAACGCCAGAAGCTCCGGAACCTCACCGGCCCCGATCTCTGTCAGAACCGCATGAACCGCATCGATCTGCGCCAATGGGTCGGCTGAGGAGGAGTCGACGACGTGCACGAGGAGGTCGGAGGACCCGACGACCTCCAATGTGGCGTGGAAGGCATCCACCAGCTGATGGGGCAGCTTGCGCACGAACCCGACGGTGTCCGAGCACAGCACCGACTCGCCTCCCGCCAGATCGAGACGTCGAGTCCGAGGATCCAGCGTGGAGAAGAGCTTGTCCTCGACGAGCACACCCGCATCTGTGAAGACGTTGAGCAGAGTGGACTTGCCGGCGTTGGTGTAGCCGACGAGCGACACGGTCCGAAGCGCTCCGCGCTTTCGCGCCTTGCGCTGGGTCCGACGCGTCGACTCGAGACCTCGAAGCTCGACCTCGAGCTTGCGAATGCGGCGCATGATCCGCCGCCGGTCGACCTCGAGCTGGGTTTCACCGGGGCCCCTGGCCCCGATCCCGCCGGCTTGCTGGGACAGCACGAGGCCCTTGCCCCTCAGACGCGGGAGCCGGTAGCGGCTCAGGGCGAGCTCAACCTGCGCGCGGCCCTCCTGAGTGTGGGCATTCTGGGCGAAGATGTCGAGGATCACCGCAGTTCGGTCGATGGCGGTCCTCCCGAGGATCTTCTCGAGGTTCCTCTGCTGGGCAGGCGTGAGCTCGTCGTCGAAGACCACGGTGTCGGCGTCCACGGCCTCACTTATCCTGCGAAGCTCCTCCGCCTTGCCTCGGCCGATGTAGGTTGCCGGGTCCGCTGCCTCACGTCGCTGCACGACGCGGGCCGCTTCGTCAGCACCGGCCGTGTCGACGAGCAAGGCGAGCTCGTCGAGGCTCGCCTCGACCTCCCCGAGGGTGCGCGGCCACGCGACCATCCCGACGAGCACGATCTTCTCCCGGAACCTCCGGTCGATGAGGCTGGTCGAGACCATCTTCACGGCGCGACCGCGACCACGCCCGGCTCGCCGAGGTCGGCGGGCTCGACCTCGATTCGGGCGACGCGCTGGACCGGACCGGCCAGCTCTGCCACCACGGCGAGCGGATCGTCTCCCGCAAGGATCACTTCGACGGTCCCTCCCGGGTTGTGAACTCGCACTCGATCAGCGGAGATCCCCGCGGAATGCAGGGCGGCGGCCGCGGCCGCGCTCCCGGTCCCACAGGCGAGCGTCATCCCGGCACCGCGCTCCCAGACAAGAAGCGACAACTCGCCGTTGCCAGGCCCGCAGGTGGCGACCTCCACGTTCTGCCCGCCGGGACGCTGCTTCTCGAGCGCCGGGCCGATGGCTGCGACCACGACACCTTGCAGCGAGGGAGCGAGCAAGACGAGATGGGGATTGCCGGCATCCACGTGCCAGGCAGGCCATGGCAGTGCCACCGAGCCAGGGAGCAACACGTCGGCGACAGGGTCCAGCGAGGTGACCCGCAGGCGCCCCATCTCGACTGAGACCTCGGCGGAACCGTGCCCGTAGCGGTGGCGCAGGATGGCCCGGCGCACACCGGCGTCGGTCTCGATGGCGACCTCGGGCCCGGGCAGGTACCCTGCCTCGATCGTGGCGAGGGCGAAGCAGCGCAGGCCGTTGCCGCTCGTCTCGGCACGGCCTCCGTCCGCGTTGCGCAGCTCCATGCGAACATCGCCACCCGACACGGCCGACCGCAGGATGAGGAGCCCGTCGGCTCCGACGCCGGTGTGGCGGTCACAAAGTGCCCGCGCGAGCTCACCGACGTGATCCGCTCCGGTGGACGGCCCCGGGTCGCCGGGCTCGGTAGGTGCGTGGCCGGCTCGCTGGCGTGCAGCCGCGTCGAGCCCTCGGCCATCGAGCGCGACCAGGAAGTCGTTCCCGAGGCCGTGGTACTTGACCAGCGTCAGCACGCTCATCAGTGTCGCACGGCCCTGGTGGTGGCGGTGTCCCCGAGACGAACAGGGATCGCTTCACGGAGCTGAGCGCGAACCGCGCCACACAGATCGCTCCGATCGGCTCGAATCCAGACCACGCGCGGGTCGCGCTTGAACCAAGCTTCTTGCCGGCGGGCCAGCGCGCGCAGCCGGCGAACTGACTCGGCCTTTGCCTGCTCGAGCGGGACGCCCTCTTCGAGGTGCCCAAGGAGCTCCCGGTACCCGATCGCCTGGCGGGCCGTGCGCGACAACCCGGCCGACCTGGTCTGAAGCGCCCGGACTTCGTCGAGGAGGCCCCGCGTGAGCTGGTCCTCGAACCGCTCGGCAAGCCTGTGATCGAGCTGGTCGCGGCCAAGCTCGAGCCCGATGATGATCGAGCTGGTCGCCGGATAGGTGACCAGGCCCGGCCCGAACGAGGAGAAGGGTCTCCCGCTGCCGAGCGCGACCTCCAGCGCTCGGACGATCCTGCGGCGGTTGCCCGGCTCGACTCTGGCCGCCGCGACCGGGTCCAGCTCGCAGAGGCGCCCGAAGAGCTCCGCGAGACCGCCGGGTTGCTCAGCCTGGTGCTCGAGCTCGGCCGCTACTTCGGGGAAGCGGCCGGGGATCTCGAGCCGGTCAAGGACCGCACGATGGTAGAGACCGGTGCCTCCGACGAGCAGCGGCGAGTGCCCACGAGCATCGATCTCCTGAAGCACTCGTCGCGCCTCGGCTTGAAACGCGGCAACTGAGAACTCCTCCGAAGGATCGACGATATCGATGAGGTGCCAGGGCGCGGCGGCTTGCTCGGCAAGCGTGGGCTTGGCGGTACCGAGGTCGAGGTGGCGGTAGACGGCCATCGCGTCCACCGAGACAAGCTCGTACCGGCACCGGCACGACGCCGCCAGTTCGAGCGCGAGCGCCGTCTTGCCGGTGCCGGTCGGGCCCACGATCGCTACGCGCGGCGGATCGGGACTCTGGACGCCTTTCAGTCCGGAAGCTCCGTTGATCGCTGGTCCGCCGCTCCGTGACGAGGCCGCGAGCGTTGCACGAGGCGGTCCTGCATTCGCGTCAGCCGCTGGGTTTCCTTGGAGATGGCGGCCTCCAGCGCAGCACTCGCCAGGTGACCGCTCGCCCGGACGCGGACGACGCGACCGCGGGCCACGACCGAGATCTCGCACGTCACATAGCCGTCGTCGCGCGCCGCATGGTCGCGCGAGAAGACGATCTCGGCCCTCTGGGTCCCCTCGAGGAACCGCTCGAGGTGCTGTGCCTTCTCAAGTGCGGCTTCGCGAAGCCCGACTGGGATGTCCAAGTGGCGGGTATGCACCGTGATCTCCATGGGGCAGCTCCTTTACCATCAGGGACTCGCTGAAACGGTGACGGGCAACGCGGCTGACCTGGTCTTTGACCCCACACTCGCCTGCTGAGGGTGTCCCGTGCCTGGTGCTGGAGGCCAGCTGGCGCCGCCCCCTTCACACCTGAGCTCACAGTTGGTCCCTTCTCCCGCCGGCACCGCCAACCGGTGCCGCGCAGGGCAGGACTTACATCTAAACCGCACCATGCTCAGCGACCACGAGTCGCCTTACGTGGGTCGTTTCGCCTGCGACTGGCATCGACTTGCAACCACAGACCCGCGCAGCCCATCGGGACGAGTTTACGCACCGGCGTCCAGCCACCGGCGTTCAGCTACCGGAGTTCAGGTCCAGGCCATCCAGCCACCGGAGTTCAGGTCCCGGACGTCCAGGAAGCCAGATAGGCGCGCTGGGACTCCGTGAGCTCGTCGATGACAATCCCCATCGTCTCGAGCTTCAGCCTCGCGATCTCCGCGTCGACAGCCTTGGGCACTGCGTAAACGCGGTTGGACAGCTTGCCACGGTCCCGAGCCAACCACTCGGCCGCGAGCGCATGGTTGGCGAAAGACAGATCCATGACCGCCGCTGGATGTCCTTCGGCTGCGCTCAGGTTCACGAGGCGACCTTCCGCCAGAACAAGGATCCGCCGAGGCGCACCGCCCGACGCCGCCACGGTGAATTCCTCGACCATCGGCCGCACGATCCGTCGCCTCCCCTCGGCCATCGCCTCCAGCCCGACGAGGTCGATCTCGACATCGAAGTGACCGGCGTTCGCCAGGATTGCGCCGTCGCGCATCTCGGCGAAGTGCTCGGCCCGCAGGACCTGCCTGTTGCCCGTGACGGTCACGAAGACCTCGCCCTCGCGAGCGGCCACCGCCATCGGCTCGACCCGGAACCCGTCCATGACCGCTTCCAGTGCGCGCAACGGGTCGATCTCGGTGACGGTCACCAGTGCGCCCATGCCCCTCGCCCGAGCTGCAACTCCCTTGCCAGAAGACCCGTAGCCGGCGACGACGAACCGCTTGCCGGCAAGCAGGATGTTCGTGGCCCGGACAATGCCGTCGAGCGTGGACTGGCCCGTCCCGTGCCGGTTGTCGAATAGGTGCTTCGTGTCGGCGTCGTTGACCGCGACAACCGGGTAGCGCAGCACCCCGGCCGCCTCCATGGCCCGGAGGCGGATCACACCGGTCGTCGTGTCCTCGGTTCCGCCGATCACCTCCTCGAGCTGGTGCGGGCGGAGCTGGTGGAGACGGGAGACCAGGTCGCAGCCGTCGTCCATCGTCAGCTGCGGATGACCATCGAGCACCGCGTCGATGTGGTGGTAGTAGCGCTCGTGGTCCTCGCCCTTGACCGCGAAGATCGCGATGGCCTCATCGTCTACGAGGGAAGCGGCCACGTCATCCTGGGTCGAAAGAGGATTTGACGCGCAGGCGAGCACCGTCGCCCCGCCGGCGCGCAGGGTCTTCAGGAGATTCGCGGTCTCGGTCGTCACGTGCAGGCAGGCTCCGACAACGAGCCCGTCAAGGGGGTGCTCGCGCCCGAATCGCTCGCGGATCGACCCGAGCACGGGCATGTCTCGGCCCGCCCACGCGATCCTCTGGCGGCCGAGGCTCGCGAGACTCCGGTCCGCGATATCTCCGCTGAAGCATCCGCCGATCATGTGACGCGCCCTAGCCAGGCGCCTGCTGCCTCATCGCTGTAAGGAAGCGCTTCACCTCGACGAGCACCGAGACCGGTCCAGGGTCGATCCCTTCTCGGGAAGCGACGTGCAACGAGACGAAGTCGCCGATGAACATCAGGTCGAAGAGCTGCGCGAGCGGTCCGGACCCGTCGGCTCGCACCTCTATCACCGATGCCACGGCTTCTCCCACGAATTGCCTCACAAGGCTGAAGCGGCGCTCGACTTGCGGGTGCTCGAAGTCACTCCGGAGGGTGACGATCGTCACCACTTGCCGGGTCACATCCCCGTTCTGCCCGAATCCGCATATCTCGTTGTGGCACCACTCTGGCTGCGTGGCGAAGAAGGCCGGGGCCTTGGCGTTCTCGTTCATCTGGGTCTTCCACCGGCGGGCCGCCACCGCGCCGATCCCGGTGGCGCCTTGCACCAGTGGGATCGTGCGATCGAGTTGCTGCGCGATCTCGAGGGCCACACCGCCACCGCTGACGAGGGTGTCGCGGCGCCTTCGAAGCTGGTCGACGGCTGCGCCGATCGCCGGCGTCATCCCGGCGAGCAGCCCGAGGCGTTCCAACGCGATGAGAAGAGGCGCCGTCGTGGTCGCCACTCCAGCTCGTGGTTGCGGGATTCCCTCCAAGGTCGCGAAGACCGGCGCCCCGCCTGCGGCCGCCAGCTCTGCTAGCCGCCCCCCGCCCGTCACCGCGATGAGCCTCGCACCGCGGCGCAGGGCAGTCTCGGCCGCCTCGAGAGTCTCCTCGGTCTCTCCGGAGAACGAGACCGCGAACACCAGACTGCTCGGACCGACGAACGACGGCAGCGAATAGTCGCCGACCAGCACAATAGGAAGGCGCAGCTGGTCCTTGCCGATCGCCTGAAGGATCTCGCCTGCGACGCCGCTTCCTCCCATACCGAGGACGACGACCGCACCGAGACCTTCAGGAGACGGAAGACCCGGCACGTCCATCGCTTGAGACGCCGAGGTTTCCAGCTGCTCGGGCAGCCCGGCAGTTGCCCCGAGCATGTCCAGGCTGTCGGGCGAGATCCAGCTCATGAGGATGCGGCGCTGCCGGCGCCCTCGCCCGTGTCGAAGTTCGCTGCGATCCCCTCCGCCGCAGCCTTGGCCAAGAGGCGCCCGTGCTCGTCGTCGCCGACCGTCTCGGACTCGTCGACGAGCATCACGGGGATCCCGTCGACAATGCGGTACCTCCGGTGGAGCCGTGGATTGTAGAGCGTCTCCTCGTCGACGAAGTACAGCAGAGGCCCTTTGTCCTCAGGGCAGGCGAGGAGAGCGAGCAGTTGCGGGTCTAGCGGCATGCGTGACACCTTTCGTGGTCATGACCACTCTGGTCATCGCGTCCGGCTCTCTGCAAGCCGGTGGATGAGGCCGAGCACCTCGTCGAGGTGGTGGTCGCGTTCGGGCGCACTCTGCGCCTCCAGATTGAGCCGCAGGAGCGGTTCGGTGTTCGACGGCCGCAGGTTGAACCACCAGGCGCCAAGGTCGACGGTGATCCCGTCCAGATCGTCGATCTCCGCACCCTCAGCCAGGTAGTGCTCGGCCACCTCGCCGACCAACCCCGCAGGATCGGGCACCTCGGTGTTGATCTCCCCGGAATCCGAGTAGCGCTCGAAGGGAACCCGGAGCTCAGAGAGCGGAATGCCGGCCTTGGAGAGAACTTCGAGCACGACGAGCGCGGCGATGATCCCGGAGTCCGCGCGGTAGTTCTCCCGGAAGTAGTAGTGCCCCGAGTGCTCACCCCCGAAGATCGCGCCGGTCTCGGCCATCACCGCCTTGATGAACGAGTGGCCCACGCGGGTCCGGATCGGGACACCGCCGTGCTCGATGATGATCTCGGGCACCGAGTGCGAACAGATGAGGTTGTAGAGGATCTTCGAGCCGGGATACCGCTCGAGCATGGCGACGCTGACGATCGCGGTCGTCAGCGATCCGGAGATCGGCTCTGCCTTCTCGTCGACGAGGAACACGCGGTCCGCGTCGCCGTCGAAGGCCAGGCCGACGTCGCTTCGGCTGAGCAGTATCCGCGAGCGCAGGTCAGCAAGGTTCTCGACCTGGATCGGGTTGGCTGGATGGTTCGGGAACGAACCGTCCAGCTCCGGATAGAGCATCTCGAGCTCGAACGGAAGACCGGCAAAGACCTCCGGGACGATGAGGCCTCCCATGCCGTTGGCCGTGTCGGCGACGATCTTCAAAGGCCTCAAATTCTCGACTCGGACGAACGAGCGCACGTGTGCCGCGAACTCCTCGAGCAGGTCGAGGTGCTCGACACGGGCGTCGTCGGCGACGTGCGCGACACCGCCATCGGCCGGCGCGGTGGCGAACGCTTCGGCTGCCACGCGACGGACCTCACCGAGACCCGAGTCCCGACCGATCGGACGAGCTCCGGAAAGGCAGAACTTTATGCCGTTGTAGGCCGGCGGGTTGTGCGACGCCGTGAGCATCGCCCCTGCGAGGTCGAGCCTCCCCGACGCGAAGTAAAGAAGGTCGGTCGATGCCAGGCCGACATCGACAACACCGAGTCCGACCGAGAGCAGGCCCGCGCTGAACGCGCGACTGAGCTCGACGCCCGACTTACGGATGTCACGTGCCACGACGACTCGCTTGTCGGTCGCGCCTTGCGCGAGCACGAACGTGCCGAAGCCGACTCCCACCGCATAGACGATGCGGGCATTGAGCTCATCGGGAACCGTACCCCGGACGTCGTAGGCCTTGAAGATGTCATCGAAGGACGACCCGGGGGATCGAGACGGGTCAGGAGACATGGCAAGTCGAGCCTAGTCGGGACTCAGCGCGTGGCCACGATGGCGATGATGGTCACGGTGTTGAACGCCATGTGAGCAACGATCGACGGGCCGAGACGCCCGGTGCGCCATGCAAGACAGCCCAGCACCACGCCGAACCCGGCCAATCCGAGAAACTGCAGCGCCTCGAAGTGGACGAGCGCGAACACGAGTGCGGTCACGACGATGGAGACAGCAGGGCCGAGTCGCGGCCCAAGCTTCTCGAAGCTGCCCAAGAGGGCGCGCAGGAGCAGGCCGCGGAAGAACAGCTCCTCGACGAGAGGGCTGCCGACACAGACAAGCACGGCCAGCACGACGAGGCCCGGCCCGAACGCGTGGCTTGTGAGGTTCTGGGCCGGGTGACCAAGCCGCGTGTACAGGTGGTGGACAAAAGGGAGCAGCGGCGCCTCGAGGACCGGAACGAGCAAGTACTGGGACGCCACGCCGGCAACGATCCCGAGAGGAATGTCCGGCCACGGCCGCAGCGTGAGCCCGTAGTCCCGCACGACGCTCCCCATGCCCTTTCGGTCGGCCCGGTCACCCACATTGTCCGGCGCCGCCATACGCGTCGCGACGACGACCGCTGCGACGAAGCCGGCCCAGAGCGCGATCAGGCTCACGACATCCTCGCCGTACTGGCTCGGGTGGCGGGAGTGCGGTGTCAAGGCCGCGTACACCGACACGGCCAGGAACGCGAGGACGAAACCCGCCACAAGTCCGAACATCGCCTCGGGCAAGCCGAATGGGTTCCCGACTTGAGCACCGCCCGATGCCGGCGCCTCGGGCACGAACGCGGTCGTGACAGCGGGCTTGGGATGCCCGCGGCGATGTTCCACGCTGCGAGCGTCGTCGGCAGGAGCCATGCCGGTCAAGCGCGGAACTGACACCCTCCCGGAACCGTTCCGCCAACGCCGGCCCGCCATGGCCGCTCGAACCGGCCGCGCGGACTGTCCATGTGCCGGTGCCGCCTACGATGGTCGGCGTGAGTCGTCAGCCTCAAGACATGCGCCCAGGCAACGGACCGGGAAAGACCGGCCCGGGCGGCCCGACGGGTTCGGACCAGGTCTGGCGTTGGGCGATCGCCGTCATCGTGGTCGTCCTGATCGTGCTTGTAATCGGCTCGGGCATGTTCAACAAGACCACCTCCAAGGCCATTGGGTTCTCGCAGTTCCAGCACGACCTCGTGACCCATCAGATCAAGACTGCCAACTTCAACAACGCCACCGGCGCCATCACCGGCACGCTCAGCAACGGCACCAGCTACGCGACGACAGGACCGACAAATCCGCTCCCCGGCACGATCTACACCGAGCTGAAGGCAGCGAAGGTCAAGTACACGTTCTCGACGCCCAGCTCGAGCGCGCTCGGCGAGATACTCATCTACGCGCTTCCGTTCGCCCTGATCATCGGGTTCTTGGTCTGGATGAGCCGACGGGCCCAGGGACAGATGTCGGGGATCATGTCGATAGGGCGCTCGCGAGCCAAGGTCTACACAGCCGAACGCCCGCGTACGACCTTCGATGACGTGGCTGGCTATCAGGGGGTCAAACAGGAGATCAGCGAAGTCGTCGACTTCCTCAAGTCTCCCGGCCGCTTCAAGGAGATCGGCGCACGTGTGCCGAAAGGCGTGCTGCTCGTGGGTCCGCCGGGCACCGGCAAGACGCTGCTGGCGCGCGCCGTGGCCGGCGAGGCCGGCGTTCCCTTCCTGTCAGTGAGCGGATCGGACTTCATGGAGATGTTCGTGGGTGTCGGTGCGAGCCGCGTGCGTGACCTCTTCCAGACCGCGCGCAAGCAGGCCCCCGCGATCATCTTCGTCGACGAGATTGACTCGATCGGGCGCAAGCGTGGCGCTGGGCTCGGCGGTGGGCACGATGAGCGTGAGCAGACACTGAACCAGATGCTGAACGAAATGGACGGTTTCGACGTCGCCGAGGGCATCGTGGTCATGGCCGCGACCAACCGGCCCGACATCCTCGACCCTGCGCTGCTCAGGCCCGGCCGGTTCGACCGCCAGATCGTCGTGCCGCTGCCCGACCTCGATGAGCGTCTGCCGATCCTGCAAGTTCACTGCAAGGACAAGCGCGTGGGTCCCGACGTGGACCTGTCGATCATCGCCCGCGGCACACCGGGAATGTCCGGCGCCGACTTGGCCAATCTCGTCAACGAGGCCGCGCTGCACGCAGTGAGGCGTGGAAGCCAGTTCATCGAGATGCGTGACTTCGACGCCGCACGAGACCGGATCCTCATGGGCCAGCCTCGCGACAGCCTCGTGCTCTCGGATCGCGAGAAGGCGCGCGTCGCCTTCCACGAGGGTGGCCACGCGGTGCTCGCGTACGTGCTGACCCACGCTGACCCTCTGCTCAAGGTGAGCATCATCCCGACGGGCCTCGCCCTGGGAGTCACCCAGCAGCTGCCAACCGAGGAGAGGCACATCTATCCCCGCGAGTACATCGAGGACGCTCTCGTCGTCCGGATGGGCGGCCGCGTGGCCGAGATGTTGGTCTACGGCGACCTCTCCACCGGGGCGAGCGATGACCTCCAGCGCAACACCGAGCTGGCGCGCAAGATGGTCCGCGAGTGGGGCATGTCCGAGCGCGTGGGGCCGATGGCCTGGGGAGCGCAGGGCATGGTCTTCCTCGGCGAGGACCTCATGCACACCCGCGACTACTCCGAGGACACGAGTCGGGTGGTCGACGAGGAGGTCGCCAGGATCCTCCGGGAGCAGGAGGCTCGGGCCACCAGCGTGCTGCGAGAGCACAGAGCCGGCCTGGAGGCGGTCGCACAAGCCTTGCTCGAGTTCGAGACGGTCGATGGCGCCGAGATCGCCCGGCTCATCGACACCGCCTACGGCAAGCCTGTGCACGGAGGCGCCGAGGGTGAAGAGAAGCTCGCCACCGAGCGGTACGCCCCCTCCCTCTCCGGGGGGGCCATGGCACCTGCGGCACCTGGTATCTCTTCGACTGGCATCCCTCCGACCGCCGTTTGAGCTCCGCGGACCCGTTGGGGCCCCGGCGGCGAAGTGAACAAGCCCGGCGAGCGCGTGTGAGGCTCAACCCAGGCTCAGCGCAGGACGGGAATCCCCCCGGTGGCCGTCGTCAGCCCGTGGTGGGGCGTCAGCTGCTGCTCTACAAGGATCGGGACCGTTGCCAAGACCTGGAGGGCGAATATGGGGGCATATCTCAGGACTGACCCGAGGTCGACCTCCAGCTCCGAGCCGGCACCCACTCTGACCACCTCGAGCCGGACCGGTGCGGTCGCCCCGTGGGTCAACTCGAGCAGCGTCACCGTTGCGCCTGCGGTTCCGGGGTCCGCGAGCGTGACCACGTCGTCGATCCGCGGCACGACCGTCGCGCCTGGTAGCAGCCACTCGTCGTGGGGACCAGCAGTTCCCGCCGTCGCATCGACCTCCTCGAGAACGCGGGTCCTGTATCTGGTCGTGAGTCGGCCAACCACGATCGGCGTGCCCCCCTGGGCGGAGACGACGACCGAGCCCGCTGTGAGGCCACTTCCGGCCGTGACCGGCGTCGCGAAGTCAACAATGCCCCCGGCTGGGACATCTTCGGTGAGCGCAGCCACGATCCCCGCCCGGCCAGGCGGAGCGACACTGACCGAAACCGATCTCGTGCCCGGGTCGTAGACCGAGAACGTGCTCGCCACTCCTTTGCGCGACTGCACGGCGGCGAACGCCCATTGCCTGAGCCCGCGATCGGGTCCTACGAGCAACGAGCTGCCCGTGACGCGCACGTGACTGACCCGGTGCCCCGCCACAGATCTTGAAGCCATTGCGACCGTCTCGGAGGTCGACTCGAGCGCTCCGACAACGACATCTCCACTGACGGCGGTGGCAGTGACCGCCAGGGAACTTCGCTGAAAGACCCACCGGCGAAGATCGAGAACCACAAGGCCCGTAGCGGGGACGACCACCCCCTGGAAGGCGGGGGGCGACGTCAGCGTCGTGCCGGTCGAGACGCTCACGTCCACGACAGCGGGTGTGGCGTCGGGGTCGTAGAGCGAGAGCCGGACGTCCGAACTGCCATAGGTGCTACCAGTGGGCACATAGCCCTGAGGAGCGGCTGCGAGGGAGCATGGGGACGAGAGCAAGACGGGGCCGCCCACGCTCGACCCGCCGACGATTGACTCGGCAACGCCGATCCCGCCTCCGTCTGTCTCGACCGACACCGCAGCGAATCCCGGCGGACCGCGTCTGGTCAGCGGCAAAACTGCTTGTGAATCTCCATCGACCTCGAGCCGGGCCCTCGAGATCGATGCCCCGGTCGAGGCCGCTCCCCTCGGGGGTCCCGTTCGCGACACCTCCACCTCGAGGTTGACCGCCGAGGTCCCGCTGTTCACGATCGCGACGCGCGAGCTCTGCTTGCCAACGCCGACAGGCAAAGGGCCGGGACAGCGCCAGGCGCTCGCCTTGTCCATCTCCACGACCGGGAGTGACGCCGGTCCCACGAATTGGCCGCCGGCGGCTTCCCCGCTCGGCTGGCGGACCAAGGCGTTGACCACGACGAGCAGTGCGAGCCCGATTGCGACGCCGAGGAGGGCCCGACGCCTCGGGTGCCGCGTCACCCGAGAAGCGCGCATGTGGCGGCCGCTGGCTCCGCTCATGGCAGCACGCTCGAGGCCGGCTCGGAGTCATCTGCCGGGTCTCCGACCGCGAGGGTGTCGGACGAGGGTTCACGCCCGTCCGCCGGGCCGTCATCCCGGGCCGCGGCGGCGTCACCCGGTTCAACGGCGCTTGCTCGGCTGAGGCGACGACGCCTCCTGCGGCGAGCAACGCCCTCGGCGACCGCAAGAGCGGTGACGAGCAAGCCCGCGGCGAGGCCGAGCCGTCTCAGCCAGGTCGGGGTCCCGCGATCCACCGTGGCGAGCGCCACCACAGAGCTGTCCGACGGGCTGCCAGTTACCGTCCACGCCGTGTCCTCGAAGGCGAGCACGCCGCCTTCGGTCGGAAGCTGGCGAAGATCACCCTGGGCTTGGAGCGTCTGAACAAGGCTCGGCTGAGGAGGAAGCCAGGGCGGGGCCTGGACACCGGGCAGGGTCGGAGCAACTCCGCCAGGAAGGATCACGTAACGGATGCCCACTCGCGCCAGCTCAGCGCCGAGCCGGACGGTGAGCCCGGCCTCGGCGCGGGTCAGGGCCACTTCGACGTCCACCCCGGCGCCTGGGTCGGCGCTCGGCCACAGGCGCGTGCCGTCCGGCAAGCCGTTGGCGCTCACGGCGAACGCGAGCCCAGGCCGTATCTGCCAAGAGGGCGGCGGCACGCTGGCGGGATCACCCAGCCAGAGCACGTCGTAGCCCTTGGCCGCAGGTTTCGGCGCAGTCCAGCTGAGAAGCTGCTCATAGCCGACAGAAGGGAGCGAAGAACGGCCGTCCACCGATGAAACCAGCGTCGGGAACAGCCCTGCGAAAAGGCACAGTGCAGCTCCCGCGCTGAGATTCTGGCGCCATCCGAAGTGACTTCTGGCAACGTCGAGCTCGAAAGCGGCTACGCCGAGCCCGACTGCAGTCGCGAGGCAGCACGCAGCCGGAGCCAACAAGACAAGGGTCGCGCCGCCACCCGCACCGAGCCACCCGACGGCACCTGCGTATGCCACGCCCACCGTGGCAATGGCGGCGACCCACCATCGCGTCGCCCAGTCGAGTCGTACATCGCGCGCTACGAACAGGACCAAGCCCGCACCGAGCGGGATCCCCCAGCCGAGCCAGCCCGCACCTATGGGACCTGCGGCAAGACGAAGCAGGCGCAAGACCCCACCTGTAGCCCCACGCGACCCCACCGCGCCAGAGAGGATGCTCCACCTCGCGCCGGGCTGGAAGAAGGTGAGAGACCAGGGGAAGCAGCAGAGGAAGGCGACGGCCAGTGCCCCAGCGGTGACGCCGAGCGCACGACCGATCGCGGCCACGCGGCCCGCGGCGGCCGAGCCGAGCGCGATCCCCAGTGACAGGGCCGCCACTGCCACCACCGACGGCGGTGCCAGGGCCGCCATCAGCGCGAGCAGCAGGCCGAACGGGACGATGTCGGCCACCACGCCGCGCCAGCCGCCTGCGGCCTCAAGGGGCGAGAACGGCCTCAGCCGGGTTGCGCGACAAATACGCGACATCACAAATGGCATCCCGGCAAAGGTCACCAGAGCCTGCAGGTCACCTGCGGCGATGCCGTTCCAAACGAGCGGAAGACCGAGATAGGCAATCGTGCCGGCGAGCCGGGCACGGCGCGAGCCGAGTGGCCGGAGGAGCCGATGCATCCCGATTGCGCCGACGAGGATGGGGCCGAGGAGGAGCAGCTTCTCCACCTGCGCGGTGCTACCGAGCAGAACCGCTCCGGCGAGACCGACCAGACCGAACGCGGGAGACGCCGGCCCGGGGGCTTGCCAGCCGGCGTCCTGCCAGCCGCCGAAGAAGTCACGAAGCAGCGTGGATGCCGGCGGGAAGGGCAAGAGCTGGCCCACAAGCGGCAAGTGGCCCGTCAAGATGTTGCGAATGCCGAACAGGACCACGACGATCAAGCCCGTCACGACCCAGCCGAGACTGTGCGGGGCGGCCGGTGTGTACCGGCTCGAGGCGACTCGCGCAGGCTCATGGTCTTCTTCTGTCCCGAACAGGGTCTCGACCGCCGGGCCGACCGGACCGACCGGGCCGACCGGACCGACCGGGCTGACCGGGCCGACCGGGTTGGCTTCAAGAGCCGAGCGCCGGTCGCCGCGGCTCAACAGCCGCGCGACAGCGCGGTCAGGCCGTTGACGAACAGGTGCAAGCGCCTTGCGGGCCCTCCTGAGACTCCTGCGGTGACGCCAGTTCCACCACCATGCGTCCCCGACGCGCTTGGAACGCTCACGCTCGCCCCTGAAGAACGCGATCGACGCCTCTGCGATCGACCCAGCAGCCAGATCGAGCCCGACAAGCAGGCGACGCGACCGGCCATAGTTCTTGAGCACTGCGCGCAGCTCGTGGCGCCGGCGCAGGGCGGCCGCGTCGCCGACCGTCCTCGATCCGGACCGCGCCGCCTGGACGTGGCGAACGAGGGCCGAGGGAGCGACGACGACTCGCGCTCCGGCCACTTGGGCCCGCCAGCACAGGTCCACATCCTCGCCGAACAGCTCTATTTCCGGATCAAAACCGCCCAGCGCCCTGAACAGGTCGGCACGCACCAACGTGCAGCCGCCCGGCACGGCGAACACCTCCCGGACCTCGTCGTGCTGAGCCTGGTCGAGCTCTTCGCGCTCGACCCGCTCGACGGCCACACCGAAGCGGTCGACGCCGATGCCAACCTCGATCAAGCGGTCAGGCGCGTCCCACTCGACGAGCTTCGGGCCGACGATGCCTGCGTTGGAACGGTAGGCCTCCCCGACCATCAAGCGAACCGCGTCGGGCGCAGGAGCCACATCGTCGTGGCAGATCAACAGATGAGACGCTCCCTCGACCGCCAAGAGCACTTCGTTCGCGGCCGCCGAGAACCCGCTTCTCTCACCCTGGCGAAGAATGAAGGCGCGCGGAAGCACGGCCGCGACACGTGCAGTCAGCTCCTCGCGGCTCGCGGCGTCCACGACGAGCACGTCGAGGTTCGGGTAGTCCTGAGCAGCAAGCGCCTCCAGGCATTCCTCGAACCACGGACCCGGGTCACAAGCGACCACCACGGCGACGACCGGCGGGGCTTGCTCCTCCGGCATCAACGCCACGCTACCGCGGACGCGAAGCAGGAGCCGGACGGCCGAGAGCGGCATGCGCTTGCTATAGTTAGCGATTTGTACTACAGTAGTGAGCGCACAGCGCCAAGGACAGCGGACGGCGCAACCTTTCGCAGGGCGCTGCTGTGAACCACGGACAACAAGAGGAGCAGGACGTGACCGACATCCGGCAGTGTTTGGCATCGACGACAGGAGCGCTCGCGGACCTCGCCGAACAGGCCGCGTACGTCGCGATCGGCGTGGGTGTCCTCGAGTTCCAAAAGGCTCAGGTTCGTCGCCAATCTCTCGGCAGCGCGCGAGAGCGCGTGGCCAAGCGAGTCAAGGACTTCGACGCCACCGTCGCTCAGGCGGTCAAGGTCGTCGACTCAACCCTCGAGCCGGTGTGGCAACAGCTTCCCGAGCCCGCGCAGGCCGTCATCCGGCAGGCGCGCCAGGCACGCGACGAGCTCCGCGCGCGCGTCTTCGGGTTCTCCACTTGAGTCAGGCGAGGCGCTCGCGCCAATAGTCGAGAGCGTCCGACAGCGTCGTAGCCAATGCGATGGTGGGGTGCCAACCCGTGGCAGCCGCGAGCTTGGAGGCGTCCCCGGCCAGCACGGGGACCTCGACTGGGCGGAAGAGGTCAGGATCCTGGACAAGTCTGACCTCGTAGGACAAGAGCCCGGCCATTTGGTCCGCGAGCGCGGCGATGCTGATCGCCCGGCCTGAGCACACGTTGTAGGCCTCGCCGGCAGCCCCGTTTGTCGCAAGGAGCCGGTAAGCCCGCACCACGTCGCGCACGTCGGTGAAGTCTCGAGAAGCAGCAAGGTTGCCGACTTGGACGGTCCCGCCCTTGTTCAGCTCAGCTTCGACCATTCGCCGCGCCAGCGCGGACACCACGAAGTCATCGGTTTGGCCTGGGCCCACATGGTTGAACGGCCTGGCTCGGATCACGCGCAGGCCTCGGCCGAGGAAAGCCTGGAGCCCGAGGAACTCGGCGGCAACCTTGCTCACGGCATAGGGCGTCACGGGGCGAAGTTCGGCGTGCTCGTCGAGCACCGCCGCGCCGGGTGCCGGGCCGTACACCTCCGCCGAGCTGACGAGCACGACAACGGGCGGAACCTCGCAGGCAGCGGCCGCCTCGAGGAGGTTCAAGGTGCCCATCGCGTTGACCCGAAACGTCTCGGCAGGCTCGTGCCAAGACTGCCCTACGTGCGTCAGCGCTGCGAGGTGGAACACCACGTCCGGCACCACCGCTGCCAGGTCGGCGGTGATCAGGGCGGGGTCAGTCACGTCGACCTCGGGACCAGGGGCAGCTGCCGTGTCGCCGGCATCGGAGAGGTGGCGGAGCAGCCAGTAGCCGACGAAGCCAGATCCACCGGTCAAGTACGCGCGCACGGTGCTCAGCGTACCTGCCGATGGGAAGATCTCAGGAAGGGAAGGGCCTGTCCCGGGCGTCGCGTGCGCGGCCCGCTCAGCCTCGGGCGGCGACGAGATACGCCGCCAGGTGACCCTCGGCGCAAGCCGCCCAGGTGTACCGGGCCGCGATGGCAATCCCATCAGCTCGACGCCGGACCCCACCGGGCGAAGGTCGCTCCGAGATGGCTGTCTCGATGGCCGCCGCGAGCGCGAACGGCTGACCTGGCGGGACAAGCAGGGCCCTGTCGCCGGCAAGTTCTGCCATGGACGTGCCCGAGGTCGTGACGAGGGGCGCGCCGCAGGCCAGGGCTTCGAGAGCCGGAAGACCGAAACCCTCCTCGAGCGAGGGGTACACGACTGCAGACGCCCTGCGGAGGAGCGCTGGAACATCGGCGTCGGGAACGTAACCGAGCCGGCGGATCCGCCCGCGTGAACGCGCGGCCGCGACTGACTGCATGACGGGCCCTGCCTTCCAGCCGCCTCGACCTGCCAGGACGAGCTCGAGCTCTGCTTGATCGTGGGCGAGCCGATCGAAGGCGGCAACAAGGTCCGCGATGCCCTTTCGCGGCTCCAAGGTCCCGAGGTGCAGCACGTACGGCCGCGACAGACCAAGACGCTCCAGGACATCTCGATCGGCACCGGGCCACGGCTCATCAGCCACGAAACGAACCTGGTCCACCCCATGGGGCACCACCATCACCGGACATCGCGGAGAAAGGACGTCCCGGAGCCGTCCCGCGGTGGTCTCGCTCACGCAGACGATGGCCGCGGCGTGCCGCACCGAGTAGCGCATGGCGGCGCGGAACCAGGCCACTTTGCTCCGTTGGTGCCATTCGGCGTGATCGAAGAAGGTCAAGTCGTGCACCGTCACGACACAGGGGACCTTGGACCGCCTGGGCATGGTGTAGTGGGGACCGTGGTGCACCTCCACCGGTGGCGCATCCAGGGCTGCGACCACAGAGCCGAGACGGGCCTGCTCGTAGGCGAGGCGCGTCAGGCGACGAGAGGGAGCGACCGCGACGACCCGCTGCCCCGGCGCGATCTGCGCCCATCTGGCGCCGTCGTCACGCCGGGCCAGGAGCGTGAGCCCGCAATCGGCGCGCCCGGCCAGGGCCCTGGCCAACTCGACGACATATCGGCCGGCTCCCGCCGGTTGTCCGGGCACCGCACTCACGTCCAGCGCGACCTCGAGAGCACTGTCGCCAGAGCCGGCGGTCATCACCGAACATGCCCCTCGGCGGCGGCTCGCTCCCAGACCGCCACATGAGCACGCGCGGCCTCGACCCATCGAAGCGCCGCGGCACGCGCCAGGCCACTTGTGACAAGTGCCGTCCGTATCACTTCGTCGCCGGCCGCGGCCACAAGCCCCTCGGCGATCGACGCCACCTCGGTCGGGTCGACTTCGAGCGATGCACCACCGGAGCTCGGGACCGGGCTCGAGACAACCGGGGTCCCCTGCGCCATCGACTCGACGACGGGCAGCCCAAAGCCCTCCACGATCGGGACATAGGCACAGCACCGGGCTCCGCGGTAGATCGCGGCGAGCACCCCGCCGTCGACGGCGCCTGCAAAGACGACGCCGGCAGTCGACCCGAGCACCGCAGGAGACGCCGAGGGTCCCCACCCGCTCGGTCCCACGACCACCAGGGGCCAGGCGTCGGGCAGTCTCGGTCTTGCGAGCGCGTACGCCTGCACGAGGCGCCCGAGGTTCTTCCGTGGCTCGAGCGTGCTCACGGTGAGCAGGTACGGGCCGAACACCCCGAGGCGCTCGAGCAATTCCTGGGCCGCCGGGCCATCCGGCTCACCAAGGTGGTCTGCGCCTTCGTTCACGATCACGAGCCGGTTGTCGGCGATGCCCACCCTCGCGGCAAGGACGGCTTGGGCGGTTGCCTCGGATGGGACCACGACCAAGGCGGCCCGCGCGCCGGCGCGTCGCAACGCGGCTTCGTGCCACCGCCTGCCCCTTGGGGGGTAAGCCTCCGGCATCGACCTCCAGGCCACGTCATGCACGGTTGTCACGAGCGGGACGCCCGAAGAGGGTACCGGCGCCGCCAGTGACACGGAGTGAACGACGTCGGTGCCTCGCCCGACACGCGTCAGGCCCAGATCCCATGCTCGCGTCATGAGCGGACCGGGGAGCCGCGAGCTCACGATCGGATGACCAAAGCCCGTGAGCGGATCCGGTCCCGAGGGTGGGCGGCTCGCGACAATCGTGAGCAGGGGGCGCTCGCCGGTCTCGAGCTCCTCGATGCCCTTCAACAAGCCACGGGCATAGGTCCCGATGCCGCCGGGGACGCGCCGCCGCAGCTGCTCGGCCGCCAGGGACACCGAGATCGGCGTCAACGTGCGCGCCGGTCGGCCGCGGCCACGCCGTAGAGCTCCATCATCGAACCAGCCGCGGACGCCCAGGTGAACGACGAGGCACGGACGCGCCCGGCTTCGACGAGCTTGGCGCGCAAGGCGCCGTCGTCGATGACCCTCGCCAGCGCGGCCGCCATCGCCTCGGAGTCGCCTGGCGCCACGAGCTCGGCCGCGTCGCCCACGATCTCGGGGACGGCACCGGCAGCCGTCGCGACCACGGGCACTCCGGCCGCCATGGCTTCGAGCGGCGGGAAACCGAACCCTTCGTACAACGACGGGTACGCGAGCACCAAAGCGCCACCCAACAACGACTGCCGCTCGCCCTCTTCCAGGTACCCCAGGCGCACCACTCGGCGAGCAACGCCGCAGGCGGCCACAGCGGCTGCGAACGCGGGCGCCCCCCATCCGTCGGGCCCGGCGATGACGAGCTCCAGATCTGCATGTGTGCGCGCCAGCTCCGCGAACGCCATCACCAACGTCGGCAGATCCTTTCGTGGCTCTACTGCGCCGAGCGCGAGAACATAGGGCGCCGAACGCGCCCGCCGATCGACGGGCGCACCTGGCCGGGCAGGAAAGGGCCGTCCGGGGGCGTCGAGACCGGACGGCACGACCCGGACCCGGTCACCGTCGACACCGAGCAGCTCGAGCACCTCGTCGCGCACGAAGCTCGAGAGAACATGCACGAAAGCCCCATGCCGGACCGACCGCGCGACGAGCCGGGGGTAGGCCAACGAAGCAGGCGCGCAGAGCTCCGGATACCGCCACGCGGTCAAGTCGTAGACCGTCACGACCCGGCCGGCACGGCGTGCCGGGGGCACGACGTAGTTGGTCCCGTGCACCACGTCGACGGGCCCGACGAGCCATTCGATCGGTGGGAGGTCAGCCAGCGCCCACGTCGCGTTGGCGAGCCGCGTCGGGGCTCGCCAGGTCCGTATGCGCAGCCCGAGCGCCTCGGCGGGCGCGGCCGTGGCGCTACGGGCGCTGCGAGCAACGGCGTAGCCGCGCAGCTCCACCTCCTCGCGTCCGACCAGCGCGCCGGCGAGACCTGCGCAGAACCGGCCGACCCCGGTGACCTCGCCCGCAAGGGGTAGGACGTCGAGCGCCACCCGAAGCCTGGTCAACGCGAGCCCGGGCCCAACGAGCTCGACGCGGCGATCCGACAGGCGGCAGGACATCTGGCCATCACCGGAACAGATCTTCGCCGTAGGGCCGGACCACCTCTTCGGCGACGGCACCTCTCCCCAAGACCGCGGCTTCCACTCCCCTGACCACCGCGACCGGGACGCCTCGCGCCTTTCCCATCACCAGGTCGGCCGCTGCGGCGACCTCGTCCACGACGCAGATCTCGGTCGCGACGAGCTCGCGGCCGAGCGCGTCGACCGTCCCGCGAAGATCGACCACGGCGCGAATGCCCGCGCAACCGATGGCCACGTCGGTGACCCCGCGCCGCCACGCACGCCCGAAGGTGTCGGAGATCACGACGGCGACCTCGAGGCCTGTGCGTGCCCTGAGGCCATCGCGCAGCCGCCGCGCCGAGCGGTCTGGGTCCTCGGGAAGAAGCACCGCCCACCCGTCGGCCACGTTGGAGAGATCGACCCCTGCGTTCGCGCACACAAAGCCGTGCCGCGTCTCGGTCACCACCAAGTCTCCCCGGCGCCGCAGGACGCGAACAGCCTCGGACTCGGCCAGGAGACGTTTGGCCTCCGGATCCGAAGCATCGATCCGGACTGTCCGGCCCTCAGCCTTGGACACGATCTTCTGGGTCACCACGACCACATCGCCCTCGGCGAGAGGCGCATGCTCGGCGATGAGCGCCGCCAGGTCGTCCCCCGGGCTGATCTCGCCCAGGCCCTTGACGCCCAGCACCAGCAGTGATCCTCCGACCGCCATTTGCGCAGTCTCTACCAGAGGGCCCGCGCAGCGCTAAGCACCGGGCGCGACCGGTGCCCCGCCCGACGGCCCCAGGTCCATGCCGGCAGTCCCGAGCACGGTGCGCGCGAGGCCTGCGGCCATCTCCGGTGTCCTCATGACCGTCGGCGCGACGATGCACTTCACGCCGGCTGCCTCGACCTCGCCCGCGACATCCGCGTCAGCCTCGTCGATCACCAGCGTGCCGACCCAAGCGCTGAGAAAGCGGGCCACGCCCGGCGCGGATGCCTGCCCGCCGAGCTCGACAAGGAGCCGGTCGGCCGGGCCCCTCAAAGCTGCACCCGCCACAATCGGCGACACGGCCACCACCGAGTCGCGGCGCGCCGTCAACACGCTGGTGACGCCAGGCACCGCAAGAATCGGCCCTATCGACACGACCGGGTTCGAAGGCGCCACGACGACGACCTCGGCGGCCTCGAGTGCAGCCAGCACGCCAGGCGCCGGCCTGGCAACCTCCGCACCCGCAAAGCGCACCGAATCCACCACGACCGAATGTCGCAGTTTCACGAAATACTCCTGGAAGGCCACCTCCTGCGCTCCCTCGAGCCGCAGCCGTGTCCGGACCGGGTCGTCGCTCATCGGGAGCAGGCGGACTCTGAGCCCCCACGCGCGTGAGATCTCAGCGGTGACCTCCGAGAGCGTCGCCCCTTCCCGCATCCTTCCCGTCCGGTAGAGGTGGGTCGCGAGATCCGCATCACCGAGGCGGAACCATGTGACGGCGTCGAAGCGCTCCAGGGCCTGCATCGCGCGGAAGGTGTCACCTGTGAGCCCCCATCCGGTCGTCGGGTTTGCCACACCGGAGAGGGTGTAAGTGATCGTGTCGAGGTCCGGGCTGATGTGCAGGCCGTGAAGCTCGGTGTCATCACCGGTGTTGACGATGCCGATGATCGCGCCGGGGTCGACGACCGCCTGCATCCCGGCGAGCATCCTGGCGGCACCGACTCCGCCACAAAGGACCGCTATCACGAAGCCGCCCGGCGGACGTGGTTCACGACGGACGCGACTCCCTCCGCGAGATGGGTCCACGGTTTCCAGCCGAGATGCAGACCTGCCCGCCTCGGGTCGAGCGCGCTCCGCTGCACCTCACCGTTGCGAGCAGGCGCCCGTCGTGGTGCAAGGTCGCTTCCAGACGCTCTTGCAACGATCTCGTACAGCTTCGACACCGACGTCTCTTGACCGGTGCCGATGTTAAGCACGAGGCCACCTCCTCGACGCGCGGCGCGCGCGAAGGCATCCACGACATCGTCCACGTAGACGTAGTCACGCGTCTGGTTGCCATCGCCGAAGACGACGCACGGGCGTCCCGAGACAAGGTTGCCTGCGAAGATCGCGACGACTCCGGCCTCGCCGTGCGGGTCCTGTCGAGGTCCGTAGACGTTCGCGAGGGCGAGGGCGGTGAACTCGAGTCCGTGCAGCTCGCGATAGGCCACGAGGTAGTCGATGGCTGCCTTCTTCGACACGCCATAGGGCGAGAGTGGCCGGTGCGGCTGATGTTCGTCGACCGGCAGGTTGGCACCCTCCGGCTCACCGTACAACGTGCCTCCGGAAGCGGCGAAGACGACTTTCGTCGTTGCCGCCGCCGCGCGGGCACCCTCGAGAACCTGGATCGTGCCGAGTACGTTGACCTCGGCATCAAAGACCGGCCGATCGACCGAGACGCGGACGTCTGCCTGGGCGGCCAGGTGGAAGATCACCTCCGGCTGTCGGTGGCGCACGAGGTCGACCAAATCGCCCGAGCGCACATCAAGGTTGTGAAAACGCATCGTGCCGCCGCAGGCGCGGGCATCAGCAAGGTTGCCGAGCGATCCGGTCGACAAGTCGTCCACGACATCGACCTCGTGGCCTTCGGCGAGAAGACGGTCGACGAGATTCGACCCGATGAACCCGGCTCCTCCGGTGACCAATGCTCGCATGGCGTCCGCCTCCGGTCTCGAGCTGCTCTAGGACATGGGGTAGCGGACGCCGTCGAGCACCGACCCCGCCGGCACATTGGCTCCGACCCCGATAATGGTCATCCCGGTCAGGCGGACGCCGTCGCCGATGACGGCGCGCGGACCGACGATGCTGTCTTCCACGATGGCTCCTGAGCGGACCTCGACCTCGGACATCAGCACGGAACGACCGATGACGCCGTCCGGCCCGATCCGCGAGCCGGTCCCGACGACGCTGTCGGACACGACTGCTCCTTCGGCGATCGAGGCCCTGGGACCGACGAAGCTGTGCGGGCCAAGCTTCCCGGCGATCTCGGCACTCGGGTCGACCCAGACCCCGGTCCGAATCTCGGGCGCGGGCGGCCGGCTGAGGCGACGGCCGGAGAGGATGTCGAACTGTGCCTGAAGGAACTGCTGCGGTGTGCCGGTGTCGAGCCAGTAGGCGTCCGACGCGAGTGCGTACAGCGTGCCCGCCGCGACCAGCTCAGGAAAGGTCTCGCGTTCGATCGACACGCGCCGGCCGTTCGCGATCCGGTCCAGGACCGAGGTCTCCAGCACGTAGATACCTGCATTGATCAGGTTCGTAGGGGCCTCGCCCTGCGGTTTCTCGATGAAAGCGGTGACCCGCCCCTGGGCATCGGTCGGCACGACACCGAACCTGGAGGGATCCGCGACCGGCGTCAGTGCGATCGAGGCCTGCGCGCTGCGCGAGCGGTGGAACTCGACGAGGGACGATAGGTCGAGTTCGGTGAGCACGTCTCCGTTGACGACCAGGAACGTGTCGCTGACGCCGGCCTGTTCGGCTGCGAATCGAATGGCGCCGGCCGTGTCGAGCGGCTCGGGCTCGACGACGTAGTCGAGAGCGACACCTGCGAGCCGGTCGGACGGGAACGCCTGAACGAACGCGTCCGCCCGGGGGCCCAGCGAGAGCACAGCCCGGTCGATGCCATGACCGGCCAGCCATTCGAACACGTGCACGATCATCGGTCGCCCGACCAGGTGCAGCATCTGCTTGGGGATCTCCCAGGTGAGCGGCCGAAGCCGGGTCCCCTCGCCGCCGACGAGAACGACGGCGTCCATCAGCCAGTGGTGGTCGTGGTGCCTACCGGCTTGGTGGTCGTGGTGCTCACCGGCTTGGTGGTCGTGGTGCTCACCGGCTTGGTGGTCGTGGTGGAGGCACTGGTGGTGGTAGTGGTCTGAGACTTGAGGAACGCCGCGACCTGCTTCTGTGCCAGCGGCCGGGCGACCGAGGCCCCTTTCGGGAGGAAAGCCAGCATGAACATCTCGCCGTTGGCGTACTCGACGTCGGCGCTCGGAGTCACCGACGGCGACGTCGCACTCGGCGAGATCCAGTAGAGCACCTGCACGAGACCCGGCTTCGATTGGCACTTGCGACCGTTGTCGTAAGTGCCTGCGAGCTTGCCGAGCGAGCTCGGAAGCGTCATCGATGTGTTCGTCACCGTCACGCCCTCGGCGGTGAGGAATTTGGAGACCGTGGCCTTCGCGCCTTCGAACTGGGACGCATCCTTGCCCGCTCTCGCGGGCTTGATGTCGACTACGCCGTTGCCGGAGGTGATGATGCCCGAGCTCTGGTTGGCGCTGCGCGGCAGGTTGCCGACCCGGCCGCAGATGTCGACCGAGAGAGCCACCTGCCAGTGGTCGGTCAACAGCGGAGCCGTCGTGTTGGCGAGGGTGGTGGTAGTCGTGGTCGACGCGTTCGTGGCCGCTTGCTGACGCTCGTGGCGACTGAACACGATCAGCCCGAGACCGACGACGCAGACCACCACCACGATCGAGTACCACCCCAAGGGCGTACGCGCCCTATAGCTGCGGCTGCCGCCAATGGACGCGGCATGCGCGACCCTGCGGCCAATGGAGTTCCTGGGCACGGGCCATGACTCTAGCCCCGGCTGGCTCCTGCATCCTCCCGCCCTGGTCCCTCTCAGGGCTTGCCGCCCTGCGAGCTGCCTCAGTCGAGCGCGGCCGTTGACTGTGAGCGGTTCGCGCGAAGCGTGCTGACGAAGCGCTCCAACCACGCGAGCATGAGCCGCGCGCCAAGTGCGATCGCCACGAGCGGCAGCAGGAGCCTCTGGCGCCCGGATGTCGAGCGACCTGCAAACCGCAGGATGGACCGGTGGTGCGCCGCGATCATCCTGTAGGGCCTGAGCGACGTCGAGCGCCCCTGCTCATGAACGACCCGGGCCGACGGTTCGTAGAGAACCTCCCAACCGGCGCGGTGCAGTCGCCAGCAGAGGTCCACGTCCTCGACGTACATGAAGTAGGCCTCGTCGAAGCCACCAACCGCCTCGAAGGCTTCGCGTCGCACGAGAAAACCGGCACCCGACACCCAGTCGGCGTCGCGCGCCCGGTGCTGGTCGTCGCCGAGCAGCCGGTATCGGCGCGTCCACGGGTTGTCGCGCCAGAACAGGCCGACAAAGCCGTGCCCGAGCGCGTCGCCGAGGTCCGGGAACGTCCGGCCTGAGGAGTAGACCGAGCCGTCCGCCTCCAAGAGCATCGGTCCCGCCACGGCTGCATCGGGGCGCGCGTCGAGCGCTTCGGTGAGGCGCTCGATCGCGTCCGGCTCGGTGACGAGGTCGGGATTGCAGATGAACAGGAGCTCGCGCTGACTCACTTGGGCGCCGATGTTCGCTCCGGTGCCGTATCCCCCGTTGCGCGGCGACCGTATCAGGCGGCTTTGGACCTCGAGGGCTTGCAGCAGAGCAAGCGAGCCGTCGGTCGAGCCATTGTCCACCACCACGACATCGGTGACCCCGCCATGGCGCAGACTCGCCAAACAACGGGCCAGCACCTCGCCTGCGTTGTAGTTGACGACAACTGCGCCGACTCTTCGGGAGATGTCGGATGCCGGCAACTCAGGCCATCAGCTCGGCGACGAGTCCTGTGATCGCCTGCTCCCAACTCGGGAGCAGGTCCCAGCCCGCCAGCCGTAGAGCGGCGTTGTCGAGCACGGAGTTGGCGGGTCGGGGGGCGGGACGCGGCGGGCGCAGTTCGCCGGTCGAGATCGGCTCGACCCGTCCTGGATCCAGGCCCGCAGCGCGGACGACCAGGCGGGCGAACTCGTACCAGGTCGTCGAACCCTGGTTGGTCACGTGGAAGATACCGGCATGCCTACCGAGCGAAAGCTCGACCACCTTGCCGGCAAGGTCTGCGGCCGCCGTCGGGCTCCCCCGCTGGTCGTCCACGAAGCGGAGAGCTTCGCCCTGAGCGGCCAGGCGCAACACCGTCTTGACCATGTTGGCCCCCGTCGTGCTGCTCACCCATGCGGTGCGAACGATCGTGTGGCCCGGGTCGAGCTCACGTTCGCCGCCGAGCTTGGAGCGCCCGTACACCGACAACGGGTTCGGATCGTCCCACTCGAGGTACGGCCGGGGCGAGGTGCCGTCGAAGACGTAATCGGTCGACAGGTAGCACACGTGCGCCCCGACCAGGCGTGCGGCCTCGGCGATGTAGCGGGTGCCGAGGGAGTTCACGTGATACGCGCGATCGGGATCGGACTCGCAGGCGTCGACGGCCGTCCAGGCTGCCGCGTGGATGATGATGTCTGGCTCGACGGTGCCTATGGCGGCGAGCATCGCATCACGATCGGTCAGGTCGAGAACACTTTCTTCGGGGGCGACGATGTCCAGCAAGGGGCCGCGGCGGCGTTGCGCCGCCCGGCGTTGCAGCTCGGCGACGACCTCGGTCCCGACCTGACCAGTCACGCCGGTCACGAACACACGCACGACGACCGCCTTCAGGCTCGGCGGGCTGTCGCCGGCACGCTCGCCCAACCGGCCTCGACGACCGGCGAACGTCCGATCAGCGGCTCCCACCACGCGCGGTTGTCGCGATACCAGTCGACCGTCGCTTCAAGGCCCGATTCGAAACGCACGGTCGGCTCCCAACCGAGCTCGGTACGGAGCTTGGTCGAATCGAGCAGGTAGCGCCGGTCGTGCCCAGGACGGTCGGGGACGATCGTCTTGAGCGACTCAGGCCGGCCCGCCGCTTTGAGGACACCGTCGGCGATCTGCTCGATGCTCGCCTCTTGGCCGGAGCCGACGTTGTAGGTCTCGCCGACCGTGCCGTCGGTGAGGACGAGCTCGATGGCGCGACAGTGGTCCTCGACGTGCAGCCACTCACGCCGGTTCTTCGTCGAGGCGTACAACGGGAGCGTCTGGCCCTCGAGAGCCCGTGTGGCGAACAGCGCGATGACCTTCTCGGGGAATTGGTACGGGCCGTAGTTGTTGCAGCAGTTCGTGATCGTCGCCGGGAGACCGAAGGTTTCGATGTACGACCGGACCACGTGGTCAGCGCCGGCCTTGGAGGCGTTGTAGGGGGTACGCGGCCGGTACGGGGAGTCCTCGTTGAACGACTCGTCGCTGTCGAGCGCGAGGTCCCCGTAGACCTCGCAGGTCGAGATGTGGTGGAACCTCGCAACCCCGGCTCGGCGAGCGGCCTCGCAGAGCGATTGGGTCCCGAGCACGTTCGTCCTGAAGAAACGGGCCGGGTCCAAGATGGCCAGGCTGTTGTGCGACTCGGCCGCGAAGTGCACGACCGTCTCGATCCCGTGCTGGTTGAGCGTGGCCTCGACCAAGGGCTGGTCGCAGATGTCCCCATGGACGAAGATCACCCGGCCTGAGCTCTCGAGCTCGGCGAGGCTGCGACGGTCCCCGGCGTAGGTCAATGCGTCGAGAACGACGAGCTGGTCCTCTGGTCGACGCGCTGCCCAGTACCGCACGAAATTGGAACCGATGAAGCCCGCGCCGCCGGTGATGAGCAATTTCATGACCGGTCCAGGCTAATCGCCCACAGCCGGGGCCGGAATCACCCGGAGCCGCTACAGCGCCGTGCCCACCTGGCCACGGCTCAGCGGACGTGGACGACGTCACCCGCGGAGACGGTGCGGATGCAGCCACCGGTGGAGACGAGAAGGCACCCGGCATCGTCGAGGCCCAGGGCCCTGCCGGTGACGGTCCCGTCTACGAGCTCGACGCGGACCTCGCGCCCGATCGTCGCGCAAGCCTGCAGGTACTGAGATGCGAGACCGCGGCGTCCCTCGTGACTGGCAAGCATGGCGCTGCACGTACCGATCCCTGCCAGCAGCCGACCGGTGAGCTCGCTCCGGTCGATCTGACGTCCAGCAATGCGGTTCAGCGAGGTGGCGCTAGCGGCAATGGAGACCAAGTCGGGATCCTGCGAGTCCGCCGGCGGCCAGCCCGGGGCCCAGTTCACGTTGATCCCGATGCCCACGACGACCCAGTTGGACCTCCGGGCGACCCGCCCGCCCGGGCCATCTTCAGTGCTGGGCGGCAAGATCTCCGACAGGATGCCCGCGACCTTCTGTTCGGCCTCGGCGCGCCGGGCGTGAGCTTCCGCGTTGCCCCCGGCGCCGCCGGTGACCATGATCAGGTCATTCGGCCACTTCAGTGACAGCTCGACTCCGGCGGCCGCCCGGCAGGCTTGAACTGCTGCGAGCGCCACGGCCCAGGCGGCGAGATGAAGCTGTTCGGGACCCAAGTCCGCCTTGAGCAGGATCGAGCACAGCACCGCAGTGCCCGGCGGCGCTACCCAGCTCCTGGCGAGCCGGCCTCGGCCCTCACTTTGGTGCTCGGCCACGACCGCATAGCCTTCGGGGACCTCAAGACCACCTGGCAGCCCGGCGCTCGCAAGGTTGAGCAGGTACCGGTTCGTCGAATCCACGACCTGCAGGCGCTCCGGCACGGCGAAGGGAACCGGGCCCTCGTTGGTGGTGTCCCGCGTCACGACGGGGTCGCCGTAGTGACGCTCGCGGGTAGCCTGCTCGACTGAGCACTCCCGCACGCGTGGTCCGTCGGCTCGCGGCGCCTGCTCCATTGGGAGGCGAGGCTAGGTCGAGGAAGGAGGGCCGTGTTCCACAAGGTGCTCGTGGCCAACCGCGGCGAGATCGCCGTGCGGGTCGTCCGAACCTGCCGCGAGCTCGGGATCGCGACGGTCGCTGTCTACTCCGAGCTGGACCGCGACGCGCTCCATGTCCGTCTCGCCGACGAGGCATACGCCTTGGGTGGCCAGACCGCGACCGAGAGCTACCTCGCGACCGAAGCCATCTTGGACGCCCTGGCGCGCAGCGGTGCCGACGCGGTGCATCCGGGGTACGGGTTCCTCGCCGAGAGCTCGGCGTTCGCTCGGGCGGTCGCCGCCGCCGGTGCGACCTTCGTAGGACCGCCGCCCGGTGCGATCGAGACCATGGGCGACAAGATCAGTGCTCGGCTCGCTGCCGAGCGTGCAGGCGTCGCCAGCGTCCCTGGCCGGAGTGAGCCGATTACCAACCTCGCCGAGGTCATCGCCTTCGGCGACTCCTACGGCTGGCCGGTCGCGATCAAGGCGGCGTTTGGCGGTGGTGGTCGCGGAATCAAGATCGTCGCCAGCGCCACCGATGTCGCCTCCGCCCTGGAATCTGCCCGGCGTGAGGCTCAGTCCTCCTTCGGGCACGGCGAGGTCTATGTCGAGCGCTATCTCAGCTGGCCCCGCCACATCGAGATGCAAGTGTTCGCCGACCGCTACGGGAACGCGGTGTGGCTGGGCGAGCGGGACTGTTCCTGCCAGCGCCGTCATCAGAAGCTCCTCGAAGAGAGTCCTGCGGCACAGTTCCCCGACGAGCTTCGCCGGGCCATGGGCACCGCCTCGGTCCGGATCTGCCGGGCGTGCAACTACGAAGGCGCCGGGACGGTCGAGTTCCTGTACGAGGACGGGAGCTTCTACTTCCTGGAGATGAACACCCGACTGCAGGTGGAGCACCCCGTCACCGAGATGCTGACCGGGCTCGACCTCGTCGAGTGGCAGTTGCGTGTCGCGGCAGGTGAGCCGCTCCCGTTGTCGCAAGATGCAATCGCTTCACTGAGCCGGGGACACGCCATCGAGGCGAGGATCAACGCCGAGGATCCGGCAGCCGGCAAGTTCCTCCCCAGCCCCGGCACCATCACCAGGCTCCGTCTTCCCCAGGGTTTCGGGGTGAGGTCGGACTCCGGCTTCGAGTCCGGAGACACGGTCAGCCAGTTCTACGACAACCTGGTCGCGAAGATCATCGTCTGGGGTGAGGACCGCGACGCTGCCCGCCACAGGTTGCTGCGGGCGCTGTCGGAGACCGAGGTCGAGGGCATTGCGACGACCAGCCCGGCGATTCAGGCGATCCTCGCACACACCGACTTCATCGAAGCCCGCCACTCGACTCGTTGGCTGGAGGAGTGCCTCGACCTGTCGGATATCGCCGCGTCGGAGCCGGCGAACCGACCGCCGCGGGGCACCGAGGGCCGCCACGGCACCGAGGGCCGCCACGGCACCGGGAACCCCCACGGCACCGAGAACATGGTGATCCGGGAGGTCGACGCCGAAGTCGACGGGCGCCGTTACCGGGTGAGGCTCTGGGTGCCCGACACCGACACCGCCGCCGCCGGCCGGCCGGCGCTGGCGGGCAGGCGAACGCCCGCCGTTTCCCGACCGCGTGCGACCACCGGACCGGTGCTCGCCGCCGACGGGAAGGTCACGGTTCCGATGCAGGGGACGATCATCAAGGTGCTCGTGACCGAGGGCGACCCCGTCGAAGCCGACCAGACCTTGTGTGTACTGGAGGCCATGAAGATGGAGAACCCGATCAGCGCGGACCGAGCGGGAACGGTGAAGGAACTGCACGTCTCGGTCGGTGACTCGCTCGGCGCGGGCGACGTCGTGGCGGTCATCGGGTGAGCCACGTGGAAACCGCGGCCGCCAAGCAACAAGCACGGATGACGATCACCGGCGCCGGCGACCGGCTGATCGCGCTGTCGCGGACGATCCACGGCCACCCGGAAATCGGCTTCGAGGAGGAGCGGGCGTCGACCTGGTGCGCCGAGGCTCTTACCGATGGCGGGTACACCGTCGAGCGGGGGATCTGCGGGTTGCCGACCGCGTTCGCTGCCAGTGCCGGGACCGGGCCGCTCACGGTCGCGATCTGCGCCGAGTACGACGCCCTTCCCGGGATCGGCCATGCCTGCGGCCACAACGTGATCGCGTCCTGCGCCGTTGGCGCCGCACTTGGGTTGGCGCCCCTCGCGGACGACCTGGGCATCACTGTTCGCGTGCTCGGCACGCCGGCGGAAGAAGGCGGCGGCGGCAAGGTCCTCATGATGCAGCGCGGTGGGTTCGACGGCGTCAACGCCGCGCTCATGGTGCACCCGGCCCCGAGCGAGCTCGATCGGATGCCATGCCTCGCCGTGAGCCATTTCGACCTCCGCTACACCGGCAAGGAAGCGCACGCTTCGGCGTTCCCCGAGCGGGGCGTCAATGCCGCAGATGCGATCACGGTTGCCCAGGTCGCGATCGGGCTGCTCCGCCAGCACTCGGGCCCCGACGATCAGGTCCACGGGATCGTCACCTACGGCGGTGCTGCCCCGAATATCGTGCCCGCACTGGCCGTGGCGAAGTTCTACGTACGTGCGGAGACTCTTGAAGCCCTCTCGGTCTGGGAGCCGAGAGTCATGAGATGTTTCGAAGCGGGCGCGCTGGCGACGGGTGCCCTTCTCGAAGTGGTGCCCCAAGCGCCCCGGTACTCGGAGTTCCTCACCGACGAGCCGATGGCGGCGATCTACCGCAGCAACGCCGAGGCAATTGGCCGCGTCTTTGAGGCTGGGGCGCAAGCGGCCATGAGAGCGTCGACCGACATGGGCAACGTGTCGCTCGCGATCCCTTCGATCCACCCGCTTCTCGCCATCGACTCACTCCCGGCGGTCAACCATCAGGCCGAATTCGCAGCGGCTGCCGCGAGCCCGGCAGCCGATCGTGCCGTGCTCGACGGCGCCGTGGCCATGGCGTGGACGACGATCGACCTCGCCAGTGACGAGGTCGTGCGCCGGCGCCTGAGCGCGACGGCGTACCGGCACGCTTGAACCTTCGATCCTCGAGATCGCGCCGCCGGCGGACGGCGGGTCCTCGAGATCGCGTCAACGGCTCGGCCGGTACTCCCCGAAGACGTCGCGCAGCGCGTCCGACACCTCTCCCAGCGTCGCGCGGCGCTTCAGTGCCTCGCGCATGGGAACAAGGAGGTTCTGTGTGCCATGGGCAGCCGCCCGCACATCGTCGATCGCCGCGTCGACGCCGGCCTGGTCCCGCGATGCCCGAAGCGCGCGCAGGCGCTCGACCTGGTCGTGCTGCAGGGACGGGTCCAGGGGGAAGACCTCCGGCTCTCCTGTGTCCTCGTCGACGAACCGGTTGACACCGACGACGATCTCGGCTCCTGACTCGACGGCCTTGGCGTACTCATAGGCTGCCTGCTCGATCTCGTCCTGCATGAAGCCGGCCTCGATCGCAGCCACCGCGCCGCCGAGGGCGTCGATACGCGCGATGTAGGCGAGCGCGGCGCGTTCGACTTCGTTGGTCATCGTTTCGACGAAATAGGAGCCGGCCAGCGGGTCGACGGTGTCGGTCACTCCCGATTCGAACGCGATCACCTGCTGGGTTCGAAGCGCGAGCTTGGCCGCGTGCTCGGTCGGGAGCCCGATTGCCTCGTCGAAGCCGTTGGTGTGGAGGCTCTGGGTTCCGCCGAGGACCGCGGCGAGAGCCTGTAGCGCCACTCGAACGATGTTGTCGTCGCTTTGCTGGGCCGTCAGCGTCGAACCCCCGGTCTGGGTGTGGAAGCGGAGGCGTTTCGATCTCTCGTCCAAAGCGCCGAAGCGCTCCGTCATCGTCCGGGCCCAGATCCTGCGCGCAGCTCTGTACTTCGCGACCTCTTGGAACAGGTCGTTGTGGGCATTAAAGAAGAACGAGAGCCGCGGCGCGAAGGCATCGACGTCAAGGCCCGCATCCAGCGCGGCTTGCACGTAGGCGATCCCGTTCGCGAGCGTGAACGCCAGCTCCTGAACCGCTGTCGAGCCCGCTTCACGGATGTGATAGCCGGAGATCGAGATCGTGTTCCAGCCCGGGATCCGCTTAGCGCAGTAGGCGAAGGTGTCGGTCACCAGGCGCATGGAAGGCCGGGGCGGGTAGATGTAGGTGCCGCGGGCGACGTATTCCTTGAGGATGTCGTTCTGGATGGTGCCACTGATGGACGACGGAGCGACACCCTGCTCGTCGGCCACGAGCTCGTAGAGCAGCAGCAGGACCGCCGCCGTGGCGTTGATCGTCATCGAGGTGGACACGCTGTCGAGGGGAAGCCCGGCAAGCAGGCTGCGCATGTCGTCGATCGAGTCGATGGCCACGCCGACCTTGCCGACCTCGCCCTCTGCAAGCGGGTGGTCGGAGTCGTATCCCATCTGGGTGGGCAGGTCGAACGCGCACGACAGCCCGGTCTGGCCGGCCTCGAGCAGGAACTTGAAACGTTCGTTGGTCTCCTCGGCGGTCCCGAACCCGGCGTACTGGCGCATCGTCCAGAGCCGGCCACGGTACATGTCGCGCTGAACTCCCCGTGTGTAGGGGTAGACGCCGGGCTCGCCGAGCTCGAGCACCGGATCGAAGCCCTCCAGATCCTCCGCGACGTAGCGGCTTCGGATCTCGATGCCGGAGTCGGTCCGGCGCACAGCTTCACCGGTCGCCATCGACAAAGCGTAAGTTTGTGCCGCCGAGGTTGTCACCTCGGGTCTCGTGCCGTTCGGTGCGGTGCGCGCCGGCTCAGCCGGTGACTGCGAGAAGCGGCGCCTTTGTCGGGTGCGGCATGCAGAGCTCGTCGTACTCGGCGACGACGATCTCACCGGCGTGCTCGCCGCAGGCGGGGCAGGCGGGGTCCCGCCGGATCTTGAAGATCCGGAACGACTGCTCGAGGGCGTCGTAGGCGAGGAGACGGCCGACGAGCGGCTCCCCGATCTTGAGCAGGAGCTTGATCGCCTCGACCGCCTGGATGGACCCGATGATCCCGGGCAGCACTCCGAGCACGCCGGCTTCAGCGCACGAAGGCGCCAGCTCCGCGGGTGGAGGTTCGGGCACGAGGCACCTGTAGCAGGGGCCCTCATATGGGAGGAAGACCGTCGCCTGCCCCTCGAAACGGAAGATCGACCCGTGCACGACCGGGACCTTCTTCACAAGCGCTGCGTCGTTGAGGAGATAGCGGGTCGGGAAGTTGTCCGTCCCGTCCACGACCAGGTCGTAGGAGTCGATGATCTCGAGCACGTTGCCGGCTCCGAGACGGACGTCGTAGGTGACCACGTCCACGTCAGGGTTCATGGCTGTGAGCGTCTTCTTCGCGGAGTCAACCTTGCGCTCGCCGACGCGGTCGAGATTGTGCAGGATCTGGCGCTGCAGGTTGGACGAATCGACGACGTCCATGTCGACGATCCCGATTGTTCCCACCCCGGCCGCAGCCAGATAGAGCGCGGCGGGCGAGCCGAGGCCGCCGGCGCCGAGCAGGAGCACCTTCGACTCGAGGAGACGCTGTTGACCGGCCTCTCCAACCTCAGCAAGCAGCAGATGCCGCTGGTACCGGTTGCGCTGATCGCTGTCGAGCGTCCTGGGGGTGACCCAGTCCCGCCCCTCGTCCTTCCACCTGTTGAACCCTCCGATCATCGAGGCCACCTCGGAGTAGCCGAGGTTCCCGAGCGCCTGTGCGGCCAGAGCTGAGCGAGTGCCACCCGCGCAGTAGACGATGATCTTGCGGTCCTTGTCAGGGACACGGCCCTCCACCTGAAGCTCGAGCAGGCCTCGCGGCAGGTGGAGGGCACCGGGCAAGGCGCCCTGGGCATATTCGTCGGCCTCACGGACATCGAGGAAGAGCGCCTCGTCAAAGAGGGCGTCGGCGGCGGCAGGCTCGATCTCGGCGATGTCCTGTTTCGCCTGGTTCAACATGTCCCTGAAGCTCGGCACCATCCCCACCTCTTCCACGGCGCCCCACCTCTGCCACGGCGTCCCTGAGGCTTCAAACGCTACCAGTGCGATCAACATTCCGAAGCGGCGCCGCGCTCCTCGGTTCTGATCCAGTAGAGGTCGCGGCCTCGCGTTCGAGGCTCCACGGTCCGTTAGCGTCCGCGTCGTGGAACTGGGTGAGGTCGTCCGACGGCGGAAGATGACGCGGCGCTACTCGAGCAGGCCAGTGCCGGCCGACATCCTGGACCGGGTGCTGGGCGTCGCTGTCCGCGGGCCGTCTGCGGGCTTCAGCCAAGGGGTCGACCTGCTCGTGCTCGAAGGTCCTGCACAGACCAGGCAGTTCTTCGAGGTGACCAGCGACCCGGAGTTCCTCGCCGGGGAGCGGGCGCTGCACGGACTTCTCCCGGCTCCGGTGATCGTCCTGCCGATCGGCGATCCGAGGGCCTATGTCGCTCGCTACGCCGAGGCGGACAAGGCCCGCTCGAGCCTCGCCGGCCTTCCGGCTGAGCACTGGCCGATGCCGTACTGGCTCGTGGATGCTTCGTTCACGGTCATGCTTCTGCTCCTCGCCGCCACCGACGAAGGGCTCGGCGCACTCTTCTTCCGGTTGCACCGGGACCCTGGCCCGTTGCTCAGCGCGCTCGGCGTGCCCGAAGCCAGACAGGTCATAGGTGCGGTCGCGCTCGGCTACGAGACGTCCCCCGGCTCGTCGGATGCCACGAGATCGCCCGGGTCGCCGGCGCATCGCGTCCGGCGACCGATCGGCGAGGTCGTCCACAGGGGGCGTTGGTAGCTACGGCCGGGTCTTTCGCGCCGGTCTCGAGCCGGCTGTGTCACCTCGCAGCCCACGGCCGACGCGTGCTCGGGCCGGCTCCCCGCCGGCGTGCCCGGGTGGCCCGTTCAGGGTCGTCCGGCGCTGACCAGGCCGGCGAAGTAGATCCTGACGAGGGCGACGTTCGTCCCGGGCTCGGCCGCCTGGATCGCTGTCTCGGCTCCGAAGGGACCCGAACCGAGGTACATCACGACGTGGGAGATGGGATTCACGCCGTCATCGGCGAAGTGGTAGAAGAGCAGATCGCCAGGCTCCAGACGGCCCAGTGACACCGGGCGGGACTCCTCCCACTGCAGCGTCGCCGAGTGGGCGAGCGGGTAACCAGCCGCCGCCCACGCGAGCATCGTCAGCCCCGAGCAGTCGACTCCCGCACTGTCCGCACCTCCCCAGACGTACGCAACGCCGAGGAACTTCCGTGCCGCCATCGCGGCCTTCAGGCCCTGGGCCCCCGTAGCGACACGCGACACGTCGGTGCCGGCAAGGTCCGGCCCGATGTAGGGGCTGCTCGCCGGCAACGGGGAGAAGAGCCGGGCGAACTCCTTCGGCCCGACCAGGCGCAGCAGCCGTCGGCTGATCGAGGAGTAGTTGCTCGCCGCCTTGCGCATGAGGACTCCCGCCCGGGCGCGCACCTCAACCTCACCGGCCAGGGCTCGGGCAATCTGCCGGGAGTTCTCCAGGGCGGCGGAGCGGGAGGCATGCGCGGCGCCGGCCGCCGTCCGGTAACGCCCGAGGGCCTGGTACAGCTGGCTCATTGCGACGCCCGAATAGACCTCGGCCATCTCGCCATAGGACGCATTCTCCGAGACCAGCCCCGGGTCGACCTCGGTGGGCTCGCCCGTGACGTAGGCGAGAACCGCGGCCTGGCGGAGACGGCCACGCGCCACAGAGAGGTGGCGGTCGGTGGCATCGACCCGGCGATCGAGCCTGCCGACCTTCAGCCGGGCATCGGCCAACTTGAACTTCTCGATGTCGTAGGTCTCGGACAACGATGCCGCCTTCTGGTTGTCCGCGGTGACGAGGGCTGCCGCCCTCAACAGGCGGTGCAACAGCGGCTCTAACCTGGCTGCGACGGCCGGAAGCGTGGACGTCGTCGTCGTCGACGGAAGTCTCTTCGCGCTCGTCCGGGCCGTGGCCGTCGTGGCTGCTCCGCCACTCGTCGGCCGAGCCGCCAGTGCGACCGAGGGAAGGCTCAAGGTCACGATCGCCGCGACGACACCCACCACCAGGCACCTGGCGCGCGACATGTATGACACCTTATCGCGGTTGACTTGACCACTCTGAGTGGTATCTGCCGTGGACAACCCGTCATTGCACGAATCAGGCAGCACCTCCTCGGCGCTTTGGCGGACGACAACGACGACGCCTCCGGCGCGGAGCGCGTCGAACAGTTCGCAAGGACCGAAGTCCTGTTGGGCCACCGGTGTGATCTCCTTGTCGTGTCTTTTGAAGGGACAAGTCGAGATTCACTCCGGTGGTCCACCACGTGGTGGATCCTCTGCGCGCTTCACACCGAGTCACGGGACGTCCCCCTCACGACGCCCACAGTCGTCAAGACCGTCCTGTGCCCGCTGCGAATGGCATGACCGGCTGCCGCACCGCTGAGAGGATGACGGCGTGGAGATTCCCGTCTGGAGGCACAATTTGGGGGGTTGCAACCAGTTGATACACCCCTACGAAAGAATCATCGTTCGTGAACCTTGGTGAGTGGGCGAGGCAACAGGACATCCATCCGCAGACCGCCTATCGGTGGTTCCGGACCGGCACGCTCCCG
>Ga0224534_1000199_pt1 | contig 40124 bp, 30 predicted proteins | sample 714E12024metaG_FD_172012 | JGI IMG/M metagenome (GOLD analysis project Ga0224534, IMG submission 172012) | Peat soil microbial communities from Stordalen Mire, Sweden - 717 E1 20-24 | ecosystem: Environmental > Terrestrial > Soil > Wetlands > Peat | place: Sweden: Norrbotten County, Stordalen... | reverse complement strand
CTTGGGGAGGCCCGAAGGTATAGAGCAAAGTCTCGGTCCAGGTTGTGGCTGGGGGCGTCGGCGGCGTCAATTGGAATACTGTGCCGCAGCCCTGTTCGTAGCCTCCTTGCGGACAACCGGTGGGATCCCCGCCAAGGGTAGTCGTGCCGGAAAGCACTCCAGTCGTCGCGTTGACCAGCAGGTTCCCCGCGGGAAAGCCTCCGTCGCAAGGCGGCTGAGTGCTCGAGGTGCAGGCAGTGCCCCCGCCGGCCCCTGAAGGTGCGCCGTTAAAGCTGTAGAGCACCGACTCAGTCCAGACTCCGGCCGGTTGCGTCAGCTCGAACACAGTGCCCCAGCCAAGCCCCCCGCCGCCGTAGGTCGTACCATAGAGCACGCCTTTGGTGCTAAGCGTGAGGCCGGCTAAGGGATTAGCGCCGTCGGGGGACCCGGCAAAGCTATAGAGCACTTTCTCGGTCCAAGTTCCGCCTACCGCCGGCGTCAACGAGAACACGGTACCGTAACCCGCAGTCCCACCGCCATAAGTTGTGCCATAAAGCAACCCGCTCTTGGGGCTTAGGACCAAACCTGCTTCGGGATAAGCTCCATCGCCGCCCTGGCCAGTGAAACTGTAGATCACCGCCTGGGTCCACTTTCCGCCGGCTGCGGGCGTCAAGGAGAACACCGTGCCATATCCATGAGCGCCGCCTTGTTCGGTGGTGCCAAAGATCACTCCACGCGTGCTGAAGATTACGCCCGCACGAGGATACGCCCCATCGGCGCCGCCGGTGAACGCGTAAAGCTGAATCGGGGTCCAGGCTGTGGCCGGGGGCGTCGGCGGTGACAACTCAAACACCGTGCCACTCCCCGACCCTCCGGCGTATGTAGTACCGTAGAGCGCGCCGTTGTTGAGGACCAGGCCCGCTTCGGGATAAGCTCCTTCTTCGCCCGGGAAGCTGTATAACGTCGTCAGCGTAGGCGTTGAAGCGCCACAGGGCACGCGGAGCGCGAACAGCGCGCCGATAAACACGACCATCGGTAAAGATTTCTGCATATCTTTATGAATTCTGTGCTTAGGTGCAGTCCAAAGTCAACTGTTACAGGCCCAGTATAGTACCACAGGCCCATTCGGGCGCCGATGCAATTCGGGTGCGGAGGGCAGCGGGAGTAGTCTTTCGGTGTCAATGCGACGCTATTTCAGCATCAATGGGAGAGGCAGTGCCGGTCCGCCCAAACGCAGACGACATAAAACGTTCGTCTGCGCCACGATGTCACCAGTACCGGGGGAGTTGGTTTCGACCGGTGGCGTATGCTATCGTAACAAGAGTCATTAGAAGCATATGGAGCAAAACCCCCGCAAAGAAGGTTCGGACGATAGGGTTGTCCCCGAGCCGCCGGCCCCCACGCCGCCTGAAGACCCCGCGCCCGTGATGCGGCCGGAAGATGAAGCCCTGGTTGCCGAGCGGCTGCGGGAATTGGGCTACATCGAGTAAACTCCCCCCAATGGGGTGATCGGTAATCCATGCAGGAAAAACCTAATATCATTTTGATCACCGCGGATTCTCTGCGCGCCAATCACTTGGGATGCTATCAGTATCCGCCCCCGACCAGCCCGCACATCGACAAGCTGGCATGTGAGGGCGTGCTGTGCGAAAACATGTTCGCTCCGGGCATCCCAACTCAGCCATCGCACACCACCATCTTCACCGGCCAGCACCCGGTCACGCATGGCGTGGTGGCACACGGCGGCAAAGCCAGACTGACTCGCGGATCGCCTTGGCTGCCGGAGATCCTGTACGAAGAAGGTTACACCACGTGCGCCGTGGATACGCTGTTTCGCGAACGCATCTGGTTCGGGCGCGGCTATGAGTACATCGTGGACCCGAGCCTGCGCCATATGTTTTATGCCTCCGTCACGCAGGAGGAATTGAACGAGCGCGCCATTCAGTGGATCAAGACGGTTCCCAAGGGGCCGTTCTTCATGTTCATCCATTACTGGGATGTGCATTACCCCTACACCCCGCCGGAGCGCCTGCGCGGCCTGTTCTACGATGGCCACAATCCCACCGATCCGGACAACCATGAGTTGGATGAGTGGTGGCACCATCCGATCGGCGCCATGGCCCGGGACACCTGGCTGCGCAGTTCCAGTGGCCTGATCAGGGATCCGAAATACGTAACTGCGCTCTACGACCGCGAAATCCGCTACCTGGATGAAGGCATCGCCGCGCTGCAGGCTGCGCTCGAACAGCAGGGAATGGCCGAAAATACCATCATCTGGCTGGGGGCGGATCACGGCGAAAGCATGACCGACCATCGCATTTGCTATGACCACTACGGCCTCTACGACTGCACCGTGCGCGTGCCCACCGTGGTGCGCTGGCCGGCCGGCAAGCTAAAGGCGGGCAGCCGCCTCGCTCCGTTCCGGCAGTTGTCGGATGTGGCGCCCACCCTGTTGGAGGCGACCGGCAGTGTGATTCCGGAAGAGATGGAAGGCCGCAGCTTTCTGCAGCAGATGCAGGGGCAGGAAGAGCCCTCCGGATACGACCGCGTGATTGGCCTAGAATCCACCTGGCAGGCAAAATACTATTTGCGCAATAGCCGCTACAAATTCATTCTGGCGCGCCAACCGGACATGCTGGGAAATCCGGACCGGGAACTGTACGATCTGGCAGCGGATCCGGGGGAGGACCACAACATAGCCACCGAGGAGCCGCAGTTGGCGGCCGGCATGGAGGCGGAACTGGAAGGCTGGCTTGCGGACAAGCTGCAGGCGCTGGGGAAAACCAAGGACCCGGTCAAAGAAGAAGGCGCCGTGGCCGAGAGCATCTGGGCAGGACATCGATCATGAACGATACGGGAAACGAAAATAAAACCGCAACCGAAGCGGATCTGAAGGCACTGGCCGAAGCTTATCTGGACGCATTCCATAAGCGGGATCTGGACCGCTGCGTCGATTTCTTCAGCGACGACGCGGCGATCGACTTCAACATGACCGCCTATAAGGGCCGGCAAGCCATTGTCGACTGGCACAAAGACCGCTTCGAAGCGGACCTGAAGATGCTGCGCTTGAATAACATCACAGTCAAGGGCGACACGGTCACCGTGGATGGGGTGGCTACGTCGAAACGGTTGGTGGCCTGGAAGGCGAAGTCGATTGCGGGAAGAGTCACGATGCGTTTCGTGGACGGCAAGATCAAGAGCGGCAAGCTGTCTGCGCGCATGACGAACCCACTCAATATGCTCCGGGAAGACATGGGCACCTGGTAGGCTGGAATCGCGGGCGCTTTGGCGCGAAGCGGATCTTCCAGGATAGTGTCGGCAGGCCACGAAAAACGATGGCCTGCCCCACAGGGCAGCCGCAACCCAAAAGAGGCGGCCTGAGAGGCCGCCGCAGGCCGAGGGCCTGCCCCACGAAAAATCCGCGCGCAAGCTGCGAAGATTCTGAACTGTTGTAATACAGCTAATCTGCTGTACAGTTACGCAAGCGACGGCGATGGGCTCCCACTCTCGCCATTAGCCCCAACGCCAATAAACCGGACAGACTAAGCAAGGGCATTCCCGGCTCCGGCGTCGGAAGGCCGTTGGTGACTTCCGAGATCATTCCGCTGCCACTACCGTTCGCCTTGATATAAATATCGTTGCTTATGGTCATCACGGACACCGGCGCAAATGAGACGGACGTTTGCGGGCTCTGGACCAGTAGATCGATGGTATCTGCCGCGGGGCACTGTCCGGGTCCGATGGCGACGCCGACGCACAGGGTTTCCGAGAATTGAATCGAGACCGGCTGGCTGACGATGTTATCCGTGATCCCGAAGACCGCCTGATCGATGGTAGGCGCTCCCGAGACCGTCTGGACCAGATAGGTGAGGGCGGAATCCATACCGGCTCCACTGGACACGTTCCACGCAGCCGAGAGATCGAGGCCGGGATCGCCTGGATTGCTCGAGGGAGTGACCGTAACGGCGCTGGCGGGAGGTCCGAGAAGAGTCGGGAAGTAGGCGTTGGTATACGCGAAATCGCTAAACTCCAAAGATCCTATTTGGCACGGACCAGTGAGTGCTACGTAGACGGCTACCGAAGCCGTAGGGCACGGAGCTATGGGACCTGCGGACATTACGGAAGCAATCAAGCACGCAAAAAGCGCCAAGCTCATTAGTTTTGTCAATACGCTCGTCATGACTTTCCTTTTCCCACCTGCAAATCGACTGCTGTAAACGCTAATGCCGTCAATCGAGTATAAAAAATTCTCAACAAACAATCAACAGCGATTTCTTTAGGATTATTCTTTGAAAGTACTAGATCTACTGGTACTAACCGCCTTCGGTTTGGTTTGGCGGAAACACAGCCGTAATTTAGCCCTGTGCCATGGCCCCGGTATTGCCGCCGCGCAGAGCCGCCCTTCGGATAGCGCGCGAGATGGCAAAGTGAAGCAGTCCTGGGAAATGCCGCTGTAAGGCACTCCCGATGCTGGAATGCAGGCCGACAAACCGGGTGCGCTTGCGGCGGTAGGCGGCCGAGACGATCTGCCGGGCGGTTTGCGCCGGGGAAACCAGCAGCCATGCAGGCGGCGTGCGTTGGGGCGGCGGAGCGTCCAGGCGCACGCCGCGATTGTCGACCTGGTAGATCTCGCTAGCGACGAATCCGGGCAGGATATGGGTGACGCTGACGCCCAGCGGCGCCAGCTCGTGGGACAAGCCGTCGCACAAGGGCACGAGCGCGAATTTGCTCATACAGTAAGGGGTGGCCAGGGGAACGGGAACGATTCCCAATAAGCTGCCCACAACTACGATGCGGCCCTGGGTCTTGCGCAGTTCGGGGAGGGCGGCGAACAGGGTCCGCAGCACCCCGAAGACGTTGGTTTCCAGTTGGCGGCGGTAGTCCTGCAGGGCGAGATCCACAAAGCGGCCTCCAACCGAGAACCCGGCGTTGGCCACGGCCACATCCAAACGGCCAAATTCACTCCGGGCCAGATCCACGGCCCGTTCCAGATCGCCATCGCGAGTGACATCGCCGGTAACGGCGAGAGATCGCAGGCCGGCGCCGCTCAACTCTTCCGCCAGCGCCTCAATGCGTTCCGCGCGGCGGGCCATCAGTACGGTATGAGCGCCTTCGCGCGCGAACTCACGGGCCACCGCCTCGCCAATACCGGAAGATGCGCCTGTGATCAGCACCACCTGGCCCTGGAACTTGCCCGCACGTGAGTTCGCCATGGAAGAACCATTCTCGCAGAGTCAGGCTGGATTGGTTGGGAGAAAGGGCGGGGCGGGAGACCCGCTTGCAGTTATTGAAATTGGAGGACGGCCAAAAGCCGGCTGAAAGCCGCCCCCAGAGGATCCCGGGGCAGGATTGCCCGCCCTCCACTGACAGGACTGGAGGGAAAGGAACGCGCCCCCGTCTGGCACGGGGGCGCGTCGTTGGTTGGCAACTATTGAATGGAGACGTGCACGGGGCTGGCGGTCTCGCCATCCGCGGTCAGCACCACGTCCACCTGGCCCATCCCGGCCAAGCTGCGCGGAACTTCCACGGTGATCTCGTCCAATCCCGGGAAATCGGCGGACGCCCCGGAATGCAGCACCGGCACGTCTTGTCCGGCGATCTGCACACGAACCTCGGACGCCTCACGCAAACCGGATGCGTAGAAGCGCAGCATCACCTTGTCCGATGACGCCAAAAGATCGACCGGGGCCCCCTGCAGCGGCCGCACGGATTGCGTGCCGTCCGCATGGGCTGTGATTACCTCGACGGCAGTGGAGTGCAGCAGTGCGCCCGCTTTGGGGCCGGCCGCCGGGATGGCGGTACCGGAGGCGGTTCCAATGATCGACAACTCAGTGATTGTGTAGGGACCTTCGCAGACCCACACCACGGTGCCGTCGTTGGTGGTCCCTCCATTGGTTTCGTTCCACGCCGGAGCTGTGGCCCCACTAGTGCCCGCGGTTTGCACTTTCTGCGCGTTACCCTTGGGGTCCAGAATCTGCTGCCCAACGGCATAGGTGATGGACTTCTGCCAATTCGGATACGAATAAGTGAAGGCCGAACTGGCCGTGACGATCGAGACTTTCGAAAAAGGACCGATGCTGGTGTTGGGCAGGGTACCCGCCGGCAGCGCGATGCTACCGTGGATAGATACCAAACTACCAAATACCGTCAAGTTACCCTCTACCTCGACCAAGTCCGGGCCGGTAGGCGGCGCGTCCAATATGAAAGTCAGGGGGGTGGCTTTTATGGTGTACGGCGTCGTGGTCAGGGCAGATTTGACTGTGCCCGTCAACGCGATGCCGGAGTAGACGGAGTCGTACTTCCCGGTTTGTGACGGCGCCTTGCCCTCACATGCATAGAGAGTGATGCTGAACGGCTCGCCTGCCAGCTTGAAGGCGTCCAGGCCCTTGATCACGTTGGCTCCAAACGACCCCGAAGCTTGATAAGTGACCGAAGTGGCGCACGCTGCAACCAAGTTTTCCGAGGCGGCAAAGCCAGATATTACCGCTGCCGCTATCGCGATAGACCGCATCTTTACAATCATTTGAAATCTTTTCTCCTTTTTATATCCCACGAAGGGGTGATCCCTGCTAAAGTTTAGATCGCTATATTTCCCGAAAGCAAGTCTTTGAGGTGACACGTACCGCGCAACGGTACCAGTACTGACGAACGTGCGGTACGCCCTCGGGGAGAGTCAGTGCACAGCACTCACTCTCCGCGTAGGTTGTGTGTTACTTACTGCGCCGCTAGCGACGGCCCCCCCACAAGATTGGAAGGCGCCGAAAGGTTACCGTTGGCATCCTCCGACCGCACGAAATACAGCACTTGCAGGGTCGAAGGGGAAGTCTCCGAAAACGTCGCCGTGCCACTACCGGTGACGCGGGTAATGAACTGAACGGCGCCCGGGTAGCCAAAAGGTGTGGCTGTTACGGCCGGCTGCGCTGTCTTGGCGGCGAAGCAGAGGGGCAGAACCGCCACTGCCTCGTTGGTGCTGCATGCGGCCGCAAGGGGTCCAAAGATGGGAGGCGGCGTCGTATCGTTAGGCGACATGTTGATGCGATAGACCAGGTAGTCCTGCGCACCGGAGACGGTTGGCCAATCGAGCGACACGGTACTGGGCACGGTACCGTTCACAATGCCCGGCGCGGAGTGGAGCACCGGCGCACCCAACGTGGAGGCCGCAGGCCGGACGGCCGGCACCGCGCATTTCGGATAGGTGCATTGGGTCATCAGCATTTGGACATCCGCGCTGGTGATCATGCCATCCTGGTTGACATCCATCGGATCGTTCGGCTTAGCCTTGGTGTTCAGTCTGGCCTGTATCAGATTGACGTCCTTCATATCGATGACGCCATCTTTGTTAAGGTCCAGTACGCTGTTGTCGATCATGTAGACTTGCGTTCCGCCGACAGCCGGCCGCGCCGTGCCCCAATAGAGTCCAAAGGGGGTTTGTCCGAAGGTCCGGCCGCCAGTATTCATGCCGTCTCCCAGGCCGATCCTGCTCACCGCGGTCCAATGGATCCCGTCGGGAGTTCGGAACAGATCCGTACCGAATTCCTGGGCCCAATTCGCCGCGAATCCATTTTGGTTAGAGTGCTCGGCGCTCCAATCGTAGGTACTCATATACAATCCCATTCCGCCTACGCCCATTCTCCAGAAGTGTCCGGTAAAACCGTTGTCGAAGTATTGCCCGATTCCGCTGATGGGAAGGACGTCGGTGCCTGCGCCCGGATTCGGCGGGGGGATGGTCCGCGGATTGCCCACCACCAAGTCCCAGCTATCCACCGTATCCAGCGATCCATTGGCGTTATTCACGGGCACCTGTCCGGTGGTGTCGGGGTGGATGCGAACCAGCTCGCTGGGCTCGTCGGTGCCCACATACAAGCAACCACCCGCGCCGCCGGTGACTATACCCGATGTCGCCGGGCAACCTCCAGGGGCAGCATCGGAGAATATCTGCATGCTCAGCGCGTAATTAGGGACCACGGGCGCCTGCTGCGAATAGCCTGCATTCGAGGCAATAATCGGTGTCCACGTATAGGGTACGGTGGTCTGCGTCGGATAGCCGGTGGTCTTCCACACGCCGTATTGTGTGGGCGCTCCCGAAGCGGCGTAGGGGTTGCCGGTGGCGGCATACATGAAACCGTTGAAGCTCTGCAGTATCCAGACGGGCAGTTGTTCGGCTGGTGGGCTGACGAATTGGTAGTTGTTGTCGCCGCTGTTCGGATTGGTCCCCGGCAGGGAAGCAATCACACGGCCCACTCCGGAAAAGTCTCCAACCTGCATGTACAATATGCCGTTCAGTTGGCCGCCCGAGCGGAAACCGAAATTCTGGAACTTTTGATCGCTCTCCAAGGCAGTGGAGATATTGCCCAGGAAGGTCCCGGGATCCTGCGGAAGCGGGGTCCAAGTCACGCCGTCGATGGAACGCAAGATACGGGGGGGAGCCCACCCGCCGACGGTGTGATTGGTTTCAAAGATCGCGCCGGAAGTCACAGTGCCTGCGTATAAGGCGTTTACGCCGCCTGGTTCGCTAACCACCGTGAGGCTCCGGATGCCCATTTCCCGGGCGGTCGCCACGGTCTTGCCCGCTGTGCTGGTGGTGGTCAGGGTGTTCGGGGATTGAAAAACCCGTATCCATGTATTGGTCTGCGGAGTGTATTGCCAGATTTCGGCCTGCAACGGCAGAAGATGATAATCCGGCGTACAATCGCCGATGGCTGGCGGATAAAGTCCCGGCAGCCCGGTTTCTATGGCCGCGTCGGCGCTGGTAACACAATACACTTCCCGGCCGGTCCCCACGTACAACTGGGAAACGCCCGATGCGTTGGTAAACCATACCATGGACCAAGCTTCGCTGTTGGCCTGGTCGCCGAAACCATTGGTCGCAACTCGGGTAAGGCCGGGTTGCCCATTCTGCTCGTTTTCCAGCGCCATCACGCGCGAGTAGATCATGCTAAAAGAGTTGTCGCCGAGGCGCAATTGATAGTGACCATTAAGCTCGACGCCCATGTTCATGGCATAGGTAGTGGGCAGATAAGTTTCCGGCTCTGTTACCAGTTGGTCGTTGGGGGGAGAGCTTGCCCCGCCAGTGATCGATTGCAAAATAGGCCCGGTGACGGTGTTATTGCAGGCTGTGCTGGGTTTTGGCTCCGTGCAGAGGTCGCCGGCCACGGTATAAAAGGGAATCTGCGCGTTCTCGAAGAGGGGATCCCACTGGGTTCGGAGCTGCAGTACGTTGGCGGTTTCCATGGATTGTATGCCCGGCGTCAGCAGTCCCAAAGTCTGTCCAAGCGCCTGGCCATTAGGAGTAAGGAAGAGCCAATTGGACAGCGCGTCCCCCTGGTTTGGCGTTCCAAAGGTGAACACCGCGCTGGCGATGCCGATCCACTGCGGAGTAGCAAGGGCCGCCTGCAGATCCAGGCCGCCTTTGGAGTGGCAGATGAAATAAACCTTGGACACCCCGAAGTGGGCCAGGATTGCGGGAAAGATCGTTTCAAGCATGGCCGCATTGGTCTGGATGGTGGCGCTGTTGTTGCTGTTGTTGGCGCTCATGCTCATGAAGGCGGTGCGGAATCCGGCTTCGTAGGCGTAGTCGTACATGTCGTTACCCGTTCCGGCGCCAGGACCGTTGGGCCCGCAAACAGTGGGGGAAGGCGGACAGTTGTTGGATTCCAGCCAGTCCGCATAACTGCCCGTCAAGCCGTGCACGAACACCAACACCGGTGTAGGGCACTCTGTGGCAGATGCGCAAGGCCCTGGGGGGGTTGATGTAGTCAATGGAGTCGCGCCGTAAAACAGATTGGGCAGGACGCCGTCAACGGTGACTGGCGGGGCGGACGGGGGCGCCGTCTTGGACGTGGCTGCGGTGGTGGACTCCGGATGGGCGCCCGGCTGGCCGTTTGGCGACCCCGGAAACGCACTGAGTCCCAGCATAAACACCAGGGCTAAGCCCAGGACTCCAAATCCAAACTTATGGAAACCTACGGACGGTAACATGCTATCTCCTCCAGGCGGGTGCGGCGCTTTAATCCGCTACCCATTGCAAAACAGGAACTTTCAGTCGAATTCCAGACCATCCAACAGTAGCATTTCCCCGTTTCGAGTGTCCAGAGGCTCATCCGGCAACGGTACTAGACCTGTTAGTCGCATCGGTAACTCTTGGGCGATTGGCGCTGCAAGTGAGGCCGTGGGGCTCGAAGCCATTATCTTCTAATAGTTTAGTTTTGAGTTGACGCCTGACTGACGGATCTTGCATGCGCACCGGCGATGCCATGGCGGGCATGTTGGATTCGGGTTCCGTCTTTGTTCTTGGCAGCGTGCCCGGTGCGCGTGTGCAGCTCCATCACGACTTGACCGGTGCGTGCTTCAAGGCCAGTTCTTCCAGTAACTTAGCGGCGGTGGCCGAGCCCTCATATTTAGCAAAGATACCGGCGATGCGTTGCGCATTCTGGCGGTACGACGGCGTGTGCAGCACGCGTTCGACGGCTTCGCGCATGCGCCGCGGCGTGCAATGCCGCGGCATGAGGCGCAGGCCCGCGCCGCTGTCTTCGACGCGGCGGGCGATCTCCGGTTTATCCCATTCCGTTGGGACGATGATCAGGGGCACGCCTACGGCCAGGGCGGACTTCACATTGGCCGCGCCGCCGGTGGTGATCATGACATCCAGCAGGGGCAGCAGGTCGACGTGCGACACCCACCGCACGGCGTGGATGTTGGCAGCGATGGGCCCCAGATCCAGCTCGGAAGGTTCGCGTTTGCCACCGGTCAGAATCACCTCCATGGGCAGGTTTGCCAAGCCCTGGGCGGCGGCCCGCAGCACGATCGGCGCGGTCACATGTGCAGTACCCTCGGTGGCGTGCACCCAAGGTTTGTCGCGCGGCAACTGCTGCAACCAGTCGGCGGATTGCTCGTAATTGGGCCTGTTCCACAGGCAGCAGGGGCCGCCATAGCGCACCGTCGGAGGCAGGTCGTGCCGGTTGTAATCCAACTCGGGCGTATTGAGTACCAGGTGCAGGGGCACGCGGCCGGTAAATTCGTTAATAGACGTCGTTAGCGGCGGCAGACCGTAGCCGCGGCGTATTTCAGTGGCCCTGCGCCGGATGCCGGCGGTGACCAGATGCGTGCCCATCGCCACGGACCGCGACAGCAGGCGGGTGTACCAGTTGCGTGGCTGCGGCAGGGCCAGCCCGAAGGGCGGCGCGTCCGGCCCCGGAACCAGACAGCAAAAGTAGTCCAACGTAGCTACCGGAATGTTGTATTTCTCCCACAATACCAGGATGGGCCCCAGTATCGTGCCGTCATCGACCAGCACATCCGGCTTCCAACTGGCAAGGATCGGCGCGAGGTCTTCCACCTGCTGGGGGATAGTGTCCAGCAGGTAGGTCTGTAATGTGCGGGTAAACCTCAACGTGTCTTTGACCGACCGCTCGCGGTTAGGCGCGAACATGATCTCGGACATGGCCTCCTCGTTCACCTTCTGAAACGGGAAAAAGGTAAAGCCTTCGTCGGCAAACAACTGCGCGGTTTTCGGCGCGCTATAGAAGGCGCACTCATGCCCGCGCTCGCGCAAAGCGCGCCCAATGTTGATGCCATGAAACAGATGTCCGGTGAAGGACCAGCAGGTTAACAAGAATCTCGACATGTGTCTTTCAAGGTCAAATTAGCTACCGTCCCAGCGGAATAGACGGCTGAGCCCGATGGTGGCGAAAGCTTTGTCAGGGCCAGCGGCCGCCCCTCGCGCGCCCCGGTGCGGCGCGCGAGTGCTTTCCGTGGCTTCAGATGACATGGGAAACAGTCCATTGAGAACAAGTTTAGTTTAGCATTGGCTTGCGTGCATGTGTCCAAATCTGCGCGGGTTGGGTGGTTGACGGTTGTGGGGGAGGCCGCTCCCTCACGGTCGCGGTTCGGTAGCGGTCGCATTTCGGTGCGGGCTCACAGGCTGAAGCCTGTGCAGCGCGAGCTTTGCTCGCGAAAGCGGGGCTGAGAGCCCCGCGCAGGCTGAGAGCCTGCCCCACTGAAATGGCCAATCTCCAGTCACAGGCTGAAGCTTGTGCCACCTCGGCTTTATTGATTTTACAGGGTTTACTGAGCCGGCGCTCGCTTGTGATAATTTGGGTGAATGCAGCAGGAATCCACAGAACTACTCTTGACGGCTACCACAGACCCTGCCAGCTCGCTAAGTTTCGGCCAGGCACGGGAAATTGCGGAGTCGCACCATTTCGTGTTTCTATGCGGGCTGCATCGCAGTGGCACCACTCTGCTTTTCCGGATGCTTCGGGAGCATCCGGAGATGACTGGTTTTGCGAACAACAAGGTCGCCACGGAATGGACTCCGCTCGAGGACGAAGGCCAGTTTTTACAAGGTATATATCCGCCGGCAATGTGTTACGGGGGACCCGGCAGCTTTGCTTTTGCGCCCGAGGCGCACCTCACTGAGTCTTCGGATCTGCTGACGCCGGCAAATAAGGCGCAGTTGGCCGTCGACTGGTTTCCGTACTGGGATCTTTCGAAGCGCTACCTGCTGGAAAAATCTCCGCCGCACCTGCTCATGACCCGTTTTCTGCAAAGCGCCTTTCCGAATTCCTCTTTCGTGATCATCGTGCGGCATCCGGTGGCCGTCTCGCTGGCCACCACAAAATGGAGTGCCCGGAGCCTGGACTCCCTCATCGAACACTGGCTGGTAGCACATGAGACCTTTGAGGCGGATCGTCCTCATTTGCAGCGCGTCATGACGGTCGGATACGAAACCCTGGTGGAAGAGCCGGCGGCCACGCTGCGCAAGATCTATGCGTTTCTGGGAGTTGCGCCTCACGAAACTTCCTTCGAGGCCACCACGGAGCACAACCAGAAGTATTTCGCGCAATGGCTGGAAATGGCGAAGGATCCGCAGACGAGCGCGTCCATTGAGGAATGGAGCGCGCGGTATGAGACGCGAGTGCGCGCCTTCGGGTATAGCCTGCAAAATCTGGAAATACGATAAGGACTCCGGCGGATGGCCGCCCGCCAGCTTGCCCCGTGTGGCATAATTGTCGATACCGAACGGGGTGGGAAGTTCACGCCAGCAGTTTGCCCCGCTCGCCACCGAACAAGAAGATGATCGTTTCTCAAACACCATTGCGCATCAGCTTTGCGGGAGGCGCGACCGATTTCGCGCGCTACTATCGAGAGCACGAAGGCCTGGTGGTCAGCGCGGCGATCGATAAGTATATCTATGTGATCGTTTCGCCGCGTTTCGACGATCTGATCTACGTCAGCTATTCCAAGAAAGAGATCGTCCAAAAAGTCAGCGATCTGCAGCACGAGCTGGTGCGCGAGGCGCTGGTGCGAACGGGTATTCAGGCGGCGGTGGAGATCACCATGCTGGCCGACGTGCCCTCGGAAGGCTCCGGCCTGGGATCCTCCAGCAGCCTGGTGGTCGGGCTGTTGCATGCTTTGTACGGCTACAAGGGCGAGTTGGTGACGGCGGAACAACTGGCCCGGGAAGCCTGCGAGATCGAGATCGAGCTTTGCGGCAAGCCGATCGGCAAGCAGGACCAGTACATCGCGGCGTACGGGGGTATCTGCGAATTCCGCTTCCGCAAGGACGATAGCGTGGGTGTGCGGCGGTTCCAGAGGCGGCCCGAGTTGTTCCACAACCTGTCCAGCCAGATTTTGCTGTTCTACACCGGGCGCACGCGGAAGTCGGCGGCCATCCTGGCGGTGCAGGACGGACGCACGGAGATCAACGTAAAACAACTCCATAGCCTGAAGGCGTTGGCCGGGCGAACTGGGGAAGCGCTGGATCGGGGCCGGCTGTGGGAACTGGGACGGGTTCTGCACGATGGCTGGACACTGAAGCGCGAACTTGCGGACGGCATCAGTAATCCCGAGATCGAAGAAATGTATCAGAAGGCTCTGGCTGCCGGAGCGCTCGGCGGCAAGATTTGCGGCGCCGGGGGGGGAGGCTTCCTGTTGCTCTATTGCCACCCCGCACACCAGCAGGCCGTACGGAAGGCGCTGGAGGATTATCGGGAGTTGCCCATATCCGTGGAACCGGATGGCAGCAAGATTATTTTTCAACAGAGAAGAGTGGGACATCAGTTGGTCGAGTGTCCCGTCGAGTTGGAGGTTGCTTCGCTTGCCGGCGAGCAGCAGCGCAACGCGGCGAACTCTTTCGAGCCCTAGTCATCGATATTGCTTATCATTCTGCATATATGCGAATTCTGATCACAGGCGGGGCCGGCTTCATCGGCTCCTATACAGCCGAGACGCTGCTGGCGCGCGGATATGATGTGCGGCTCCTGGATAGTCTCGAGCCTCCAGTCCATGTAGGCGGCTGGCCCGACTACCTGTCCCCGGAATTTGAACGCATACGCGGTGACGTGCGGGATGCGGATGCGGTGGCCAAAGCCTTGGCCGGCGTGGACGTAGTCTATCATCTGGCGGCTTATCAGGACTATCTGCCGGACTTCAGCCGTTTTATCAACGTCAACGCCGCCAGCACGGCCCTGATCTACGAGGTGATCGTGAGCCAGCGGCTGCCTGTCCGCAAAGTGATCGTAGCATCGTCGCAGGCGGTGCTGGGCGAGGGCCTATATGACTGCCCAAACCACGGGCAGGTTCTCCCGGACAGCCGTTCCCGGGAACAACTGGAGGCGGCGCAATGGGACCTGCCGTGTCCGCACTGCCAGGCAGCCATGACACCGGTACCGGCGACGGAGCTGGTGGGCAATCCGCAGAATCCCTACGGCATCTCCAAACAGTGCCAGGAACGCATCGCCATCCATCTGGGCCGGCGCTACGCCATTCCCACGGTGGCTCTGCGCTACTCCATCGTGCAAGGCCCGCGGCAGTCTTTTCGCAACGCGTACTCCGGCGCATGCCGCGTATTCAGCCTGTCCTGTTACCAGAAACGGCAGCCGATTGTTTATGAAGATGGGCGGCAACTCCGGGATTTCGTAAACATTCAGGATGTGGTCGCGGCCAACCTTCTGGCGCTGGATCATCCGCAAGCCGATTATCAAGTCTTCCACGTAGGAGGCGGGACCCACTATACGGTGCTGCAGTTCGCGCGTATCGTAGCGGAAGCCTACGGCATGGAATTTGCGCCGGTGCTGGATGGCCGCTTCCGGTTTGGAGATACGCGGCACGCCATCTCGGACATATCCGCGATTGGCGCGCTGGGCTGGCAGCCGAAGGTTCCCGCGGCCGAATCCGTGCGCCAGTACCGGGAATGGCTGCTGTCGGAGGTTCCCGCGACCGACATTGTGGGCGAGTCGCAGGAACGTATGAAGAAGCTGGGGGTGATCGGTTATGCGGTCAACTCCGAGAAGACAAGCTTCACCCCTCCCGGCCAATCCCAGGGCTGAGCGAGGACCGCGGACCAAGCCGCAGCCAGCGGAATGTAACTGGCGTTTCCAATGATTACCCACGATTCGTGAGTCACACGCCCCGCCAACTTTTCAATGCCGTACTTTCTATGACTTGCGGCGATTGACCTGTTAGTTCCGCCCGATGGTGTGCTGGACTCGTATCAGGAGTGGCCTCGTCCTGCCGAGCCGACACGGCTTCCAGCCTACTTAGAGGCCTTTGCAAACACATGAACAAATGCAGACTTGCAGCAGGCCTCTTCCTTGGGGCGGTGTTTGGCGCCACGGGAGAAGGCCAGACATTAGTTGATTTGCGGACGCAGAGCAAGAGCGTCGATTTTTCGGCGGCTGGATCCACTAAGCCGATGCAAACGGGAAGCAGCCTGCCGTCTACTTGCGCGGTCGGACAGTTCTTCTTCCTGACGACGGCGCCCGCGGGGAGCAATGTATATGCGTGCAATCCGGCTAACACCTGGGGGGTGGAAGGCAATAGCCTGTCGGTGACTTCGAGCACCGCAAACGAAGTGCTGTCAAGCAACGGGAGCAGCATCCAATGGTTCGCGCTAGGCGGAGACATTGCGGGCGCTCCGGGCGGACTGACGGTAAATCGGCTGCAAGGGCGGAATCTGAGTAACACGGCTCCATCCAGTGGCCAGGTATTGCAATGGAACGCCGCTCAGAACCAGTGGCAGCCGGCGCCGGCACAAGCCGGTAATTCCTCGTATGCGTTCGCAGCACAAGTCAACATCGCGATTCCGGGAACCGTACACCAGTTCGGAACGGCCAACCTGGTTGTGGACTGCTATGACAACTCGACGCCACCGCAGCGTGTAGAACCGGACAAGATCCAGATCAGTCCGACGACCTACAACGTCACAGTCAATTTCAGCACGGCGCAGACCGGCTATTGCGTGGTGAACGGCGCGGGTACGGCGTCAGTGAGCCAGGGTGGCGGCGCGGTAAGCAGCGTATTTGGCAGAACCGGCGATGTCATGGCGCAAACCGGCGATTACAACTTCGGGCAGATATCGGGAAGCGTCGGCTCCAGCCAGCTTCCCGGCGCGGGCGGAGATGTGAGCGGCACCCTGACCGCCGCCACGGTGGCCCGCATTCAAAACCGGGCGGTGGCGAGTACTGCCCCGGCCAATGGCCAGGCGCTGGTGTGGAATTCCGGAGCCTCGGCATGGCAACCGGGCACCGTATCGGGTGGCGGCGCGGTAAGCAGTGTGTTTGGCAGAACCGGCGCGGTAACGGCCCAGGCTGGGGACTACACTGCGGCGCAGGTGACCAACGCCCTCAGCCAGACAGGCAGCTATTCCGATCCATCGTGGCTGACGCTCACATGGTCGGGTGGCCGGTTGACCGGCATCCCGTCGACGTTCGCGCCAAGCCCCCCTATCTATTACAGTAGCGGCAATGTGGGCATCGGGACGGCGACGCCATCACAGCCGTTGACAGTACAGGGGAACATTTATGCGACGGGCAATATCACCTGCGGAGGAACGTGTGGCGGGACCGGCGGCGGCGCGGTAAGCAGCATATTCGGCAGAACCGGCGCTGTCACCGCCCAGACTGGAGACTATGGCTTCGGGCAGATATCGGGTACGGTGGCCTCCGGCCAACTGCCGAGTGCGGGCGGCGATCTCGGCGGCACGCTGACAAGCGCCACGGTGAAAGCCATTCAGGGGCAACCGGTGTCCAGCACACTTCCCGGCAACGGGCAGGCCCTGGTATGGAACTCTTCGGCGGGGGCGTGGCTTCCGTCCAACGTTTCCGGCAGCGGCGGCGGAGTTACGATGGCGTATCAACTCGGCGATCTGGCCGTCACACGCACGTCCTCCACCGTGCTGAGCATCGGCGCCGGCTGCACGTCCACTTCGCCGTGCAACGTGCGCTTCGGTTACCAGGTGTACAGCATAACCAACAGCGCGACCGCCACTATCAGCGGGAGCGGTACGGGTACGGCGTATGTTTACGTCAACTCCGCCGGCGCTCTCACGGTAGGGCATAATCTGACCATAACGTGCTCTGCAGGTTGCACCCAGCAGGCCAGCATCACGTCATTTCCGGCGAATGTCTTGCCGATCTATACCTGGACGGCCAGCAATGGCACATGGAACAACCCGGGGGGAAACGATCAACGCGCCTTCCTGAGCGCGAAGACGCTGGCCGGCGGCCAAGGGATGGTCATTACCGAAGCTCCCGGACAAAGCACGCTCGCGGTTGACAATGGCGTGATACCCACCTACCTGATGAATTCGGCAACCTTGAACTTTCCCAGCATTGCGACAGGCACGTGCGCCGCGGACCAGACCATCACCGTGACCGGCGCCAACCCCGGTGACGCCGTGGCGCCCGGCTGGCCCGCGCTGCCGACCGGCGTGTTTGGCATCATGCTGGTGAGCGGCACGAACACGATAACGATCCGCCTTTGTAACCTGTCGGGAACTGGCGTGACTCCGCCCAGCGCCACTTACCGGGCAACCATAGTGAGGAATTACTAGCCATGAAGCACTCAGCCATAAGCTTTCAGCTTTCAGCCATCAGCTTTCAGCTTTCGATTCTCCTGGGGAGCGTTGCGCTTCTCACCGGGCAGACAGTCGTAAACGGCGGCCGCATTCAGGTCGGCCCATGGGACGCGTCAGGCGCCACGTACACACTGCCCGCCCAGCGCGGGACCACCGCGCAATTGCCGGCAACCTGCATCCAGGGGGCGGAGTATTTCGCGACCGATGCCACGCCCGGACAAAACAAATACCTGTGTACGGCCACGAATACGTGGACACAGCAGCAGACGGGAACGGGCACGTTCCTACAGACCGGTGCGGGCGCCGTGGCGCGCACGGTGACTTCCAAGCTGCAGGATGTGGTACACGTGAAGGATTTTGGAGCCAAGGGCGACGGCGTTACAGACGATTCGGCCGCCTTCACGGCGGCACTGGCCTCGGGCGCCAGCGAGGTTCGGGCCGACCACGGCGCCTACGTCATCAACAGTGTCATCACCCTGGCCAAAGGCCAGAAGATTTACTTTGGGGTGGGGACGCACACGGTGGGCGGCATTCGTTTTTCGGACTCTCTAACGGACCAAACGGGGACGGGCAAGATCGAATGCGCCGGCGCGGGAGTGGCCACCCTGATGCTGAAGAACGGCGCCAACCAGGATGTCGTTTCACAGACAAACTTCGCGGCGCTGACCGGCAGGAACAGCAAGTATGGTTTGTTCCGCGGCGAAATCCGCGGCTGCACGATCGACGGCAACAAGACCAACCAAACGGGCGCCAGCTACGGCATCCGGTTATACGGTCATGGCCTCTCGATGACCGATGTGTCCGTACGGAATGCCTATTCGGACGGGATTTACACCGAATGGGGCGTGGATTCCAGTTTCGCCACGCCGTTCGACGACCTGGAGGGCTATTTCACCGGGATCCGGTCGGCCTTCAACAACGGCAACGGCTGGACGTTCCGCGGCCCGCACGATTCCGATTTCGTAGAGCTGGTGCTCTACCAGAACGGCGGCTGGGGAATGCAGATCCAGACGTCCAGCATTTACAACGGCAACGGTCACCTTTCGAATATCAATGCGTTCTTGAATACACTGGGCGGCATCTACAGCAATAGCTCGCTCGATGGAAGCCAGATCACGGCGACGACGGCTTCCGGATGGGGAATGCTCATCGACAACGGCGCCGGCGGCCACAACCTGTCGGCCGCGGAGTTCTCCGGCCCCACGGGTTTGGAGGTGCGGGCTCCCAGCCAAATGATATCGGGCAACTTGGTGAACACCACCACGGCGGCATTGCGGCTGAACGGCGGCTCCGGGAACTTCACGCTGCAGATGTTCAACAACACGGGCTATCAGATCGATTTCGCGAGCGAAGTCGGGCCCAGCGTGATCTTCGCCAACTCCGCGAATCCAGTGCCGGGCGCCATGTTTAACGGCACGCCCAGTCAAGCGGATTTCGTCTTCTTCGATTTTGGCGGCAGCGCCTCCAACCGCTACACATCGTTGCCGGTGCCTACGGTACACGTGGCTGGGTGGGCGCCGCAGTTTCCGCAAAGCAATGCAGTGATGGCGGTGATCAACGATAATACCCAGACCGGCAACTTGTCGGCGACCAATCTTACGCTGGGCAGTTCGGCGCAAGTGGGCAGCTCCACGTTCGCCAATCTCGGCAGCGCCGCTAACGGGGCGATTCTATATTGCTCGAATTGCACGCAGACCACAGCATGCGCGGCGGGGGGCTCCGGGGCGATGGCCATGTACGTGAACGGAGGCTGGTCCTGTGCGGGCGGCGGAAGCGGCGGCGGCTACACCTTCCGCAATAACCTGACGAACAGTTCCGGTACGGTCGATTTCACCCCACTCGATTCGTCGGTGCTGAACCTGGTCGACGACTTCATGCCTGGAAAGAACAACGGCGCCATGATTGGACAGTTACAATGGGGTATCAGTCAGTTGGGGTCCGCGTGTGGTGGAACCAATTATGCCGCGGGACAGGCAAATCATCCCGGCGTCTATTTAATGGAGGCCAAGACGGCCAGCGGCAATGGCTGCGCGATCAGTTTATCGGATCCAAACGCCGGGGATTTGAACCCCATCGCAAATTTGGGATCGGGAGGCGCTTGGTCCTACTGGGAATCGCAGGCGATTTTCCAGACCGATTCGACCTCGGTGGCGAATGTCAGGTACTTAGTCGGATTCACCGACCATAATGCCGCATATCATCCCTCCGGCGGGAACGAGATTGCGGTGCGCTACGATCCGTCTGGCGGCGGATGTTCTTCCGGCGAGAGTACTACCGACTGGGTGTATGAAGTGATTGTTGGCGGCGTGCAGACGTGCTACGACAGCGGTGTGCCGGTGGCCGCGAATACCTGGTATCACACACGGATCTATTCCTCGACTCCTGGTACGATCCAGTTTCAGGTCAATGGAGCTAATTCCGGAAGTATCGCGGCAGCTCCGGCGGTGGCAACGGCTCCCGAATTCCTGATCCAAGGCACGGGAACCAGCAACGAATTTCTCTCCGTGGACTGGTGGGCAATGAAGATGCAGGGGTTGACGCGATGAAAGCCGCAGGGCTGTCGATAGTCTCCGCCTGTTCCTGTTTGGCGGCGATCGGGAACTTCAGCGTGGTTAACACGACCGCCACGCAGGCCTTGATTGCCTATACCGCGCCCGACGGAAACGCCTGTACCATCCAGGCCAGCACAAACGCCGCTCTGACGCCGCTGGCGCTGGACGTGGACCCGGGCACTTTCGCCAACGCCAACTCCGATCTCAGCCGGCCGAGCACGGCGGCGGCCGGACTTTCCCGCAGGGTGGTTATCGGCCAGCGCACGGTGCAGTACGCGACTGCCGGGCCATACTTGGGCGTTCGGCATTTTTCACGATCGCTCGAAGCGTATACGCCGTACTTTGGCAGGATCACCTGCCCTTCCACCGGCGACACGTTGGCGTTTACCTTCACGACCACCAATATTCCACTCGGGCAGGTCTACGGCGATCCGTGGCTTACCGACGCGGTGCCGGGCGACCAGCCTTTCCCGGAAGCTCTGGCGGGCCTGGCTCCGGAGTCGTTCAACGATCCCGAGACTGGCTTGAACACGGTGCGTGTGACCATGCGCGGGAACCAGCCGACCGCGTGGTCGATGGCGTTCGGATCGGCGTTCAATCAGGGCCAGGCAACCCCTTGCGATGCGGCCGGCCCTTGGGCGAATCCTTGCGGCATTGTGACGGGTGGCTCGGGCAGCACCACAGTGGGGAGCAGCACGGCGCCTCTGGTATTGCGCCTGCCTGTGACGAACACCGCTCCCTGGACGACCAACTACCTGTCTGGTTTCAGCATCGAGCAGATCGGCGTGACCTTCACCGGCTATGTCAATTCCTCGAATTCCGCTTTCCGCGTGCTGGATGCCTGCCTGTCCGCGAACGGCGGGACCGCCTGCGCGGGTCCCGTGCAAAAGATAACGGCGCCGCAGACCAGCGGAGTCATGCAGACCTTCGGGCAGTACGATTACACGCAATATGGCGTCAACACGTGGTTGTTCGATAGCAATCCCCGGCTGAACGCCCAGGAGATCAAAGCGCATTCCGGCACGGGAACGGTCACCCAAAACGGCGGCAATTATTACCTTCAAAACAACACGAGTAGCGGCGATCCGTTCAGCCTCTATTGGATTACGGGAGGGGCGGGCACCATCCGGATTTCGTCCAACAACGATGCCTGCACCTCGCCGCCAGCCGCCAGCACCGCAGCCGAATATCGCATCGTTTCATTTACCGATCCCACCGGTGCGGGTCTGAATGGCAACTATATGCAGATTGCCGGGACTCCTCCTTCGGGGAGTGTCTACTGGTGCGAACAGAACTTCACGGTGATGCTGTGGCGCGACGCAGCGCCCACCGACGGCAGTACGGCCACGCTCACCGCGGCCACGGCCGCCGCAGTGGGCAGTTACGTGCCACTTATCTCGGATAATGGCGCGGGCACGGCTTGTTTCAATCAATTGGTGTACGGCGGCTATTTCTGCTTGTGGGGCGGGATGTACTGGATCAACCCCACCGTCCCAAGCATCGTGTACTGGGGCCAGCCGGTATCCAGCAGTACCGGATCGGGAACGGCCTCCATCGCCAATCCCTGGTCGCGAACTACGGCTCCCATGCCGGAAAGCGCCCAGATCGACCAGACCAAATCGAATCTTACATTTTACGTGGCTGGTTCGGACCCCACCAATCAACTGGGTGTCGGGGGGCCGCTGGTGATCCAGATCGCATTCACACCGGCGGCGGCCCCCGTCCAACTGGCCACCGTACAAGGAAACGGTCAAATCGGCAACGCTTCCATCACGGCTTCGGATGCGTACTCGGCGACCTGGAGCACGACCACGCCATTTCCGTGGAGCATGAAGTGGACCAATCTCTCGCCGCAAGTCTCCACCACCACCTGTTTGGGCGTTTCCGGAGTGGGTTGCGGGGTTGTACAGCAGATGGCGGCCTTCGATCCGACTTTCAATCCGGCGCAGTTCAGCCAGGCGGGCGGATCTCTCAGCAGCGGTTGGACGTGCAGCCTGGCGGCCGCAACCAGCGAAGGGATCTTTTTCCTGGAGTGTGTTTCCTACAACGGAGACAGTCCTGGATGGCTGATTGCATACAGCCCGGGCGATGGCAACCCGGCACATGCCGGACAGGCAGGAGGTCCACAGGTTATCGGCGCGATCAATACTTTCAATACCCCCAAGGGCCCGGTCGCACCCGGTCAAGGCGCGCTGACGGGGCACAACATGCATACCGTGGTAGAGAGCGGAGAAACGGGCTGGGTAGTGCTTGCTGCCAACGAAACTCCTCCCGTTACGGCATCGAATACGACTATCCCGGCGAGCGGTCCGGCCAAATGCAATACGTTCGATTCCACGCTCTCCGCGACGGCAGATTGCATTGCCATTCAGATGAACAGCTACACGAATAGCACCTTGGCGTCCATTACATCGGTGAGCGGTACGTCCCCCACCGGAGCCGTGGGGAGCACTTGTCTGCTGAGCAGTTTCAATAACGGTTTACAGAATGGCGCGGCTACGGTGACGCTTGGGACACAGAACAGCTGGTCCAATGCAACGATCACCATCACCAAACCGGGATACGGGGCGTCTGCCGCTCCCACAGCCGCCGGCGATTCAGTTGGAACGGCGTCCTCCTGTCCGACACCAGTCACGCTCGTGAGCACCGTGAATACAGTGACCGGGTATGAACCCTACCTCACCGCTCCGGTCTTAACTGGATTCCTGGGAAACCCCGGGGAGCTGCGCACCACGCAGATCGGCGATACTGCCTGTTTTAGTACATCCAGCTCCTCGTGCAACTGGTCCAGTCAGGCTAATGAGTTGATGACCCTTCGCATCAAGAACTACACCACTCCTGGCGTCTTTACCACGCCGGGCAATAGTGTATTCCAACGCGGCACCTATGGTGTAGAGAAATCCCTTTCCGGCAGTCCGTATTACCTGCGATGGGAGAGCTACCAGAGTTCGGTTCCGGTCTGTTCCTACTGCGCCAGCCAGGCCGTGCAAGTCTGGTGGAACCCGCTCGCCGGGTGTGCGGGATCTCCGGACCGGCATGGCGATTGCTTGCTGCAAGATAATAATATCAGCATAGGACACGGCGAGTATCGCAGCGGCGGGGAATCGGTCACGGTCAACGTGCCCACCTGGGCCCTGCCTTCATCCGTCATCGGGTCGGCCTTGCAATGGCCCGGAGATTATCAAACAGAGCTTGGGGCCGTGCCTTCTTTTTTCAGCATGGCTTCAGCCAACCAAGTCCCCTATGCGGTGCCGGGAGTGAACTTTGTCAGCATCAATCCGCCGTTTGCGGGCATATTCGGCGTTCCTTTTGCGGGCGACGCGCAAACCCACCCGAACCCTCCCGGTGCGAATGCTTCCGCTTACGAGTTGCTGCAGGCCTTCGATAATGTCGTGTTGACGGGAGAATCCTCCGCGCCCAATTTCTCGCTGGTCTCCGGACAGTTGTATCGATATCGCCCAGGTACGGTGACCGATGCGGACGACTTTTATTCCGGCGCCAATGCCGGCACGCCGGCGGCCGGTTCCAATGGAGCGAGTTACACCAACCGGAAACTCATGGCGACTACGGCTACCTGCGGGTCGCATCCACTCCGGGACGTCAGCGGCGTCAATTCCAGCATCGGCAGCGGCAGCGGCAGCGCCTACACTTATTGCATTTCGCGTGTGGGCGGCGAATGCGTTTCGGGCAGTGGCGCCGGAGACGTCTACGCAAATTGCCCCGGCGTGATCTTGTTGGGATGCGACGCGGGGTCTTACCACCCCGGATCGCCAATGGGAGTGGGAAGCGATATCTGCATCGAGAACCTCGCGAAGGCGACCGACACGGCCATCCAGTATACCCTCCAACATACCGACTACTATGGAGCGTACACGCGCGCGCTGTCCAGTTCGACTTGCCGGCTGCGCATGGTGTCGAATCTCGAAAACAATGCCATGTTGCCGGATAACTCCTGGATGTTATTCAGGGCGGAATTCCTGAATTACGACCGGGAAGAACTGTGGATGATGCAGATGCCGCCGTACCCGGCACTGGACAGTGTGAACCGGGGCAACTTCGTGCCCATCTCGGTGTCCTTCACGCCGCCAGCCGGAACGAACAATACGGTCATCGACTTCGGCTATCAGGAGTACGCGCAATCTGGTTTGCCTTATTGTACGACCCGCCTGGACCTGTGCGAGGCGACGGCAGCGACCGTCCCCAGCGGGTATCAGCCCTTCAAGTTCGCCAGCGAGGCCCCCAGCGGAATCGTGTGTTCCGGCCCGCCATGCACCATCACGATTCCAGCCATCTCCCAGCGGGAGTTGTACTACCGTCTCCGCTATCAAAACGCGGGCGGCGCGACTATACAGTTGGGCCCGTGGCAAATCCAGGGAGTCCCGTAATCGAAGCTCACGACCTTTAACCGTCGAATTCCTGTCCGTGAGCACTGGGGGCTTCAAGTACCTGTCCAAAACGTCAACGGTTCCAGATATGAACAAGGGTAGTGGGGATCAATGGAACGGAAAACCGGGTTAAGGTTACCCGAGTTTTTGCAGATCCAGCGACGCACATCAGGAGACATCCTCCAAAGCGTCGGCTGGATTACCACGGAGTCTGGAACCGAGAAGGCGCAGACCGCGCAAGCTGAATCCGGATCCGGCTCAGATTGCGTCGCGGTTGGTCGCTGACGAGAGGGCCGTTCGCGAGGTCGCGAGGACGTTCAATGTATAATGAGGCGCACGATCTATCGCTTGGCTGCTTCGTGAGACCTCCAATCGAGGTTTCCCTTCGGCAAGTTCTGTGTTGGTAAAGTATGAGGCGAGGAGAATTAATTGCAAGGCAAACGCCCGGTACTGGGCACGATACCGGAACTCGTCTTCGATATTGGCCTCAATAATGGCGACGATGCTGCGTACTATCTCCACCTCGGGTACCGCGTGGTCGGGGTCGAGGCCAATCCCTTGCTTGCCGCTCAATGCTCGCAGCGATTCGAGCGCGAGATCCGCGCCGGCCAGATCAAAGTAGTGAACGCCGGAATCTTGAGGCAGCCGGGAGAGTTCGCCTTTTATCGCAGTCTCCAGGAAGACGGCTGGTCGACGTTCGAACCGGACATCAATCAGAAGCCCGGGGAATGGGAGGAACTGCGGGTCTCCTGCATCACTGCCCGGCAACTCATCGCGGACCACGGACAGCCTTTCTTTATCAAGGTCGACATCGAAGGAGCCGACTTCCAAGTTCTGGAGACACTCACTCCGGCAATCGCCCCCGCCTATATTAGCCTCGAGCTCAACTCGATCGACCCGTTCCTCGACCGGTTGATCGCCCTGGGCTACACCGCCTTCAAGTTCGTCGACGGCGAGACCTTCCGTCCCACGCCGCCGATATTCAATCATCAGATCGGCTGGCGGCTCCTCCGGAAGGCCGGGAGGGCCGTCCCGATTTTCCACGCTATGATGCTCAAGCTTCCGCAGCCGCTCCGCGCCAAGCAGGAATGGAGCCCCTCCGGCAGGTACAGTCCGGACGGCTACGCGTTTACGGACCACAGTTCGGGCCCGTTCGGGGAGCGGGCTTCCGGTTCATGGCTGGCGGCCGGCGCCGCCGGCCGCTGGCTCAAACAGTTGAAAGACGACTATCAGAAGGCGGGCATACCGAACGACCTCTGGTGGGACGTACATGCGCGCCACTCCTCGGTACAAAACTAAGGACTACAACTGCTGGGCGCGAATCGAGACCTGAAATGAGGCGATCCGCTCGTACACTCCCCAGCGAGCGGAAGAATTGTCGCTTCTGCAAAACTCGGGTTGCCTTAACGGGGTTTTCCGTTCCGTTGATCCCAACAGACTCAGAGGAACAGCTTGCAGGCGGCGTCGGACAGCAGCGTCAAAGCTTCGGCTACTTCGCGAACCATCCGGTGGAGCGTTTCAAGCGCATGGGAGTAGTTTTCATTCCCGTCGCTCCCGTCGCCCCGTCGCACAATCCCTGTCGCACAATCCCTTGCAGGCGCGGCCCGCATGGCGTATCATGGCTAGCGTGCCCGATGACGGCGATTGGGCCGTCCAGGGCCGCCCGGCGAGTTCCTCGAAGCCCACACAGGTCCCAGTTACCGGATGCCCGACGATCCCATCCCGTTCAGCGACGCCTCGCTACGCCGTTCGGGACGGCAGCGGACAGCACATAAGATTGGTTTGGCCGGCGCGGCGCTGGTGCTGTTCTTCGCAGTCTGTTACCGGCTGTTGCAGACGCCTCTCTGGAGTTTCAACGGCGCCCGGCTGATGCCTTCGCTGGCTCTCGGCAGAGGCATCAATTTCTACGTTCTGCTGCCTCCTGGGGGACCACTTTACAGCGTCGTGTACGGGCCGATGTTTGCCATCGTGTATCTGCCCGCCACGCTGTTTTCTTCGCCAAACAGTGCGGTTCTGGCGGGGGCGGCTATCACCGCGCTTCTCTGCTTTTCGGCGGCCGCGTTCATGCATTTTGCGCCATTCAGAACCGGGCGAGGCGGTATCGACTGCCTGGCTTTCCTGACGGCCGGCTTTCTCATGTGTGTTCTCGAGCCGCTCAAGTATTCGTGCTTCAACATTCACGCCGATGGTCCCGGCCTGGCCTTTGGCGGGATGGCTTGCGCCGCGCTGTACTCTAGCGGGCTGGAGAAACGGCGCCTGGCGCTGCCGGCTTCCGCTTTGTGCGCGGTTCTTTCTATTTTCTGCAAGCAGATGTTTTTGCCTCTTCCGCTCGCGCTGATCGTCTATCTGTGGGCGGCCGACGGGCGCGCCCGGTCGGTGCGCTACCTGTTCTGGCTGGTGGTGGCTGGCACCCTGGCCAGTGCCGCCGCGCTGTCTGCTGCGGGTCCCGAGCACCTCTATCATTGTCTGATCTGGCTGCCGGCGCATCATCCGTGGAACATGGTGGGTGCGATCCAGGCGATGCGGAATTTTATTCTCCTGTCCATGCCGGTGCCGGTCCTTTTGTTGGCATCCGTAGTGTATCTGTGGACGACCGGGCAGCTTCGTGGATCGAGGCTGCGCGCCCTGGCGGCCAACCGCTGCGTGCCACTCCTGCTGGTGGGCGTCGCGCTGCTGCCCTTCTCGATCGCCGGCCGCGCCAAAGCCGGCGGCGATATCAACAGCTTGAGTTTCGCGTTGTTCTTCCTTACGTGCGGACTTACAGTCATGTTGGCGGATGTCGCGCGCGGTTCGCACAGCGCCTCCGCACGCCGGCTGGCAGTCTCAGCATTGGTGGCCACCATGATTCCGCTGGCCCTGTTCGAAGCTCCTCTGGTCTTCGATATCCGTGCGAGCGTCAAGCGGCTGCCTCAAGCTGGACAGGAAGTAGCCTTCGAGTACCTGAAGCGGCATCCGGGTGAGGCGTACTTTCCGTGGCTTCCGCTCGCCCACTATTGTGCCGAGCACCGGTTTCGGCATTACAGTTACGGCATAGTCGAACGCTTATTGGCCGGCGAGGCGGTAAGTATGGCGGACTTCCGGGCGTATATTCCTCAGGACCCGCGGATCATCGCATTCGGCGCTGACGGAACCCGGTACTTACTCGGGTACGACTTGATGAAGTACATGCCGGAGTATAGCTACCAGGTGAACGACCCCGAGCTTCCGGGCTGGCTGGTGTACGGGAAGGTCCCCCAGTGACGGCAGACGGTTGGGCCGGCTAACAGGGATAACAAATAATCCTCGCCAAACACGTGTCTCGTTGCGGCCGAGAGAGACGTGACCGAAGGCAGCTAGCGCGCCGGTGCAGACGACCTGGACGTTAGGGTAACATGGGGCATAAGGACGCCCTTTTTTCAGAGATGCGCGACCCTGCATCGGAAACGGTCGAACGCGGAGTGCCTTTCGAAGACGGCGACGGCTCTCTGGAGCTCACGATTACCGTTCCGACGTTCAACGAGCGCGAGAACGTCGTACCTCTGTTACAACGGCTGCGGACTGTGTTGACCGGTATCGTGTTCGAGGTCGTCTTCGTCGACGACGACTCTCCGGACGGCACGGCGGAACTGGTCCGGCAGATCGCGCGCACAACGCCGCGAGTGCGGATCATCCAGCGGATTGGCAGGCGGGGATTGGCCTCGGCTGGATTGGAGGGAATGTTGAGCAGCGGCGCGCCTTATCTGGCCGTCATGGACGCCGACCTGCAACATGACGAGTCCGCGCTGCCAATCATGCTCGACAAGATCCGCAGCGGCAGGTACGACCTGGTCGTGGGCAGCCGGAACATCCAGGGCGGCGGAATGGGAGAGTTCGCGCGCGAGCGGGTGGCCCTGAGTCAGTTGGGCCGCCGGGTCAGCAAGCTCATTAGCAGGCACGATCTCAGCGATCCCATGAGCGGATACTTCATGCTGACGCGGGATTTCTTCGGCGAGGTCGTGCGGCGCACCACTGGCGTGGGATTCAAGATCCTGCTGGACCTGGTGGCTTCGTCGCCGCGCCCGGTGCGCATCGCCGAAGTGCCTTATGTCTTCCAGGCACGCAAGCATGGACAGAGCAAGCTGGATATCAACGTGGGGGTGGAGTACCTTTATTTGGTCTGCGACAAGCTGGTGGGCGCTTGGCTGCCGATTCGCTTCGCAGTATTCTGCCTGGTGGGATTAGCCGGCGTTGCCGTGCATCTGGGCGCGCTTTGGGTGCTCTACCGCCGGCTGGGCTGTTCGTTCTCCACGGCGCTGATCGCGGCGATTGTAATCGCCATGGTGGGAAACTTCGCGTTGAACAACATGTTCACCTACCGGGACCGGCGCCGCCGCGGCGGAAGATTCCTAAGCGGTTTGCTGTTGTTCTGCGCCGCCTGTTCGATAGGGAGTCTGAGTAACTACGCGGTGGCCAGGTTCTTGTTGGCGAACGGAATCTGGTGGCCTATCGCCAGTTTGTGCGGTCTGGCAATCGCCTCGGTATGGAACTTCGGGGCCACGGGGATCGTAACCTGGGGCCCTTCAGAACGTACGGCGGGCGCTGAGGGTGCCCGCTTGAAGTAGCGACAGCCCTTGAGTCAACTCAGCAAAACGGTATGCCTGGCGCGAGCGGCCAGAGCATGGGGGAAGCGTGGTTTTTGCGCGCGTATTTCCGGAAAGCAGCCTCGACGCCGCTGGGTTCATCGACAAACGCCACCCGGTCATCGCCGAACAAGCCGTCGTAGGCTGCCCAGGCTTAGCCACCGCCTGGCGGCAGCGCGATGCACGTGATTGTCAGGTAGCAGCGCCAGCCACACGTCTACATCAGGGAAACTCGATGAGGTCGTAGATCTGCTCGTTGGTCAGATCAAACGGCTTTCCCGTTGATGGCACAATCGGCTTATCCAGATTGAGACGCCGGCGTGGGCGCTTTGGCGTCGCTTCCTCGATGGCCCGTTCGATGCTGCGCAGGATCAACTGGCGGGCCGAACAGCCCTCCCGGGCCGCCACTTCGTGGAGGCGGCGGTGCAGATCGCGGGGCAGGTCGATGCTGGTGCGGATCGAATCCGGGTTCACAAATGCAAATATGGCGTAGCGACTTAAGTAAGTCAAGCCGCGCGCGCGGCCAAATCGATGCCCGCCAGATCCGCCGCAGTCAGCGCGGCCACCGCGCCGGCGACGCCGGAATTCGCAATGGCCACCGCCGGACTAACACCCAGCCGCTGCTTCCACGCGCCCTCCACCGATAAGCGGCCCGCAGCATCCGCCACGATCTCGACATCCGCGGCGCATAACTGCTCGCCGAAGCGCTCCTGGATCAACATGCGCACCGCATCTTTGGCGGCGCAGCGTCCCAACAGCCAGTCATAGCGCTGCTTGGACGAAGCTTGCAGATTGTCCCACGTGGCGCGCTCCCGGCGGCTCAGCACCAGGTACGCCAGCGTCTTGAGCCAAACGCTGTGCGAGGACTCCAGGAATTCCTGCGGCAGGCCCTCCACGCGACAGCACGCCACGCCGCGTTTTCCGGCGATGGCGGCGAGCGGCTCCTTCCATGGCGTCGCAATGTACGTCGTGCGCGGATCGATACGCAGGCGCAGAAAGCGCGGCGGCTGCGGGAAGCGGCGCGTCTCCCAGTTGTCCAGCCGGTAATAGACCTTGCCCGCGCGGTCGAGCACTTCGATGTCGGAATGGATCACCGCGTCGCTCTCGAACCGCCGCAGCACACGGCATTCCAGCAGCGTGCCCGTGGGCGGAGCCGGCGCATAACAATGGAACGCGCCCACGCGGTATGGGAACAGATCCGTGCCCTTCTCGATGGCTTCCCAAAACCAGTACGCGACCACTTGTCCGGCCGCATCCAACAGCACTGGATCGAACAGAAATGCGGGCTGCGGATTATCGGTGAAAAGCTGCGTATGCGGCAGAACTTCGAGGGTCGCGCTACAGCCGTTGCGCCCGGCGCGCTCCACGCTCTTGGCGCCTTGCATCAGGGGGCCGTGAAACATGCCTGTGCGATAGAGTTGCTCGGGGATCCATGCGGAGCGCTTTGCGTTTTCGAGCACGAAGGGCCTGGGCGGACCGGAATCGGGATAGCGCGCGGCGAATACCGCCACGGCTTCCGCCAGGATCGGACGCAGCGTGTGGGCGGCGCCAGCTTCGCGCAGCGCCACGTGAACTTCGCCGGGCGCAGTCTGCTTGGCCGTCGCTTCGATGGTGTAGCCCGGCTTCTCCAGCGTGATCCAGCGCGAGGCGCGGATGTCGCGCATGCTTACCAGAACTTTGTTTGGTTCCAGCAATGCGCCGGCTTCGGCCAGCATTTCCATCGTCACGGTCAACGGCACCAGGGTCAGGCCGAGCAACGACGGATCTTCGGTGGACACATCGCGCCCCAGCGCGTGGTCATGGAAGATGATTTCCCGATCGGCGGAGAAGCGATGCCGGGCCACGGCGCGCACACCCGGTACGTTCTCGACGAGGTCGTGAAAGAAGGGGGAGCGGGTCTGGAGACCCGCTGCAGGCGTGGACGCCCGCCCTACCAGATAAGCTGCCATTACTTTCTGCTGCGTCTCGACGAGTTGCTCCATCATGCTGAGGTGCTCTTGCATTAGCGCCGTACGCGAGTCCGTGGGGGCGACTTCTGACTTCTGACTTCTGACTTCTAACTCCTGACTTCTGTCTCCCGTCTTTGGCAGCTTGAAGCCGGCCGGCAGCCGCGCGGGTTGGATTCCGGTTCCTAGAGCCAGCATTCGCCTGGGTTTGATCTTCTCGGTCACCGGCCGCGGCGCGCGACGCGCGTAAAGATGCTCCAGCTTGGGATTCAGCCCGTGTGCCACCAACTGCCCCAGCATGTGGTGAAGTTGCACAATACCCGAACGATGCTGCACGTTCGACGGAATCGCCGCGTGCGGCTTGGAGCGCAGTATATCGTCGGTGAAGCCGGTCAGGTTGCTGCGGGGACCAATCTCCAGGAAGAGGCGCACGCCGTCGCGATGCATGTCTTCGATCGTCTCGCGGAAGCGCACGGTGCGCGACCATTGCACCGCCGCCAGCGCGCGGATCTCCTCGGGGTCGTGCGGATACGGCCCGGCCGTGACGCAGGAGTAAAGCGCGGTCTGCGCGTTGCCAATACGCAACCGGTCGAAATGCTGCTTCAGCGGTTTGCTGAACACTTCGAACCAGGGTGTGTGATAGGCGCGGGCAAATGGCAGCTTCTGGCAAATCGCGCCTTTGGGCGTGAGCACGGTCACCAGCCGGTCGATCACGGATTCGTGACCGCACAACACCACTTGATGAACGCAGTTGTCGAGCGCGATGTACAGTTCGCCGTTGCTGTCGGCCACCTGCCGCTCCAGGAAAGCGTGGTCGGCGCCGGCTACGGCCAGCAGCACCGCCTCGGGGATGTCGCTGGTGGAATTCAACTTATCGAAGATTTCGTAAACGCCGAGGATGTGCCGGATCAGCTCCTCGTCGTCGGCCACCTCCACCACCCGTGAGGCCAGCAGCGCGGAATGCTCGCCAGTAGAGTGTCCGACCATGGCGTCGGCGCGTATGCCCAGCTTCTCGATCAGCGCGTAGAGCGCCTGGTTGGCGCAAAACACCGTTTCCGCGCCGGAGTCCATGTTGTACAGGCGCTCCTGGCTGGGAGAACCCAGCGGCGGGGGAAAGATGACATCGCTCGGCAGATAATCGCGCGGATGATTCTCGTAAGCGCGATCCATCAGGTCGAAGACGCTCCGCACTTCCGGGAAATGGATGCACAGGTCCCCGAGCATGTTGCGGTACTGCGACCCTTCGCCGGGGAACAGGAACGCCAGCTTGCCCTGCAACCCCAGGGGTTCTTTGAAATGGTAGATGCCTTCGATTTCCTTGATGTTGCGCGTCTTCTCGTCGCCCAGGCGCTTGATGGCGCGCTCAAGCTTGGCGGCCAAGTCCGTATGCGACAGGCCCACCACGGCCATGCGCATGGTGCCCATGGGCCGGTTGCAGTTGAGCGTCCACGCTAGGTCCTTCAGCGAGAGCGCATCGCCGCCTTCGCGCAGAAGTTGCAGCGCCTGCTGGGCATCTTCCGCCACAGCCGCGCGGCTGTCGCCCGAGAACACGAACAGTTCGCTATCCCAATCGCGCTGCATCCAGGGTGCCTGATTGGGCCCGGTGTATTCCTCCAGGATGGCGTGCGCATTGATACCGCCGAAACCGAAAGCGTTCACGCCCGCCCGCCGCGGCGTTTTGGAAGAGCCGTGAATCCAGGGCCGCGTCTCCGTGTTGATGTAGAAATTGGTCTTCTCAAGCAGCAGCTTGGGATTGGGATTCTCGCACAATGTGGGCGGCAGGACTTTGTGATGCAGAGCCAGCGCCGCTTTGATCAGCCCGGCCACGCCGGCGGCGGGCACCGTGTGGCTGATCATGGATTTCACCGACCCCAGCGCGCAGCGCGGCGACTCTGTCTGACGCGGCGGAAATACGCCCCGCAGCGCCTCCACTTCCACCACGTCGCCCACCGGAGTGCCCGTGCCGTGCGCTTCCAGCAGGCCCACGGTGAGCGGATCGATTGCCACCGGTTCGTAGGCCCGGCGCAACGCCAGCTCTTCTCCTTCGAGACGCGGCGCGAGCACATGCGTGGCCCGGCCGTCGCTCGCAATGCCGATGTTCTTCAAGACTGCATAAATATGGTTACCATCGTGCTCGGCCTCCGCCAGGCGCTTCAGCACCACCATGCCGACACCTTCACCCAGCAGCGTGCCATCGGCGTCCTTATCGAACGAGCTCAACTGGCCGCGATGGGAGAGCGCGCCAAGCTGCGAGAAGATCATCATCAGGACCGGCGAGGTATTGCTGTTCACGCCGCCGGCCAAGGCCAGGTCGCAGTTGCCCGTGCGGAGCTCGCGCGCGGCCATTTCGATGGCTATCAGGGAACTGGCGCAGGCCGCATCGATCAGGTAATTTGGTCCCATCAGGTCGAGGCGGTTGGCGATGCGCCCGGTGATAATGTTGGGAACTAAACCGGAAGCCGTATCCGAATCGAACGGTGGCAGGCTGGCCTTGATCTGGCGCTTGATCTCGGCCAACTCCGCATCCGTATGCTCGGGATGCAACTGTTTCAGAATGCGCAGGATGCTCTCGACCATCACGCCCTGCTGGAGGGCCGCGGCATTCCCCCGATTGACATACGTTCCGCGGCCGATGATCACCGCGGTGCGCTGCTTGACCGACGCCAGGTCGAGGGGACCGCAATCCTTGAGGGCATCTTGCGACGCTTGCAAGGCCATATAGTGGTCCGGCTCGCCGCCATCCACCGCGTTGGGCATGATGCCGAAGCTGAACGGATCGAACTGCGCCAATTTGCCCAAAAATCCACCGCGCTTGCAGTAGGTGCGGTCGTCTTGCTTGGTGTCCTGCTCGTAAAACAGCTCGGCCTCCCACTCGGGCGGAGCGTCCGAGATGGCGTTGACCTTGTGCAGGATGTTTTCCCAGTAGCGCCGGACGTCGGGCGCGCCAGGGAGCACGCAGGCCATGCCGATGATGGCGATGTCGTTGGATCGGTTGTCGCTCATTTCACCCGTTTAATCTTCTAATTGTCCGCGATCTGAGGAGTTGGGCGCAAATCGGGAGGGGCTAATCCGTGGCAGAATGAAATAGGCAAACGTTATGCAGACCACGGTGGATCTTCCAGACTCCCTCTACCAGAAGAGTGAATCCCTGGCAGCCTCGCGGGGGGCAACGGTGGAGCAATTCATCATCGAAGCGGTCGCGAAGGAAGTGCAAGACAACGTCGGATCAGGCACTCGCTGCCCGAACGGCGATCGGGAAATTGAGCTGCCGGTAGTCCGCTCGAAGCGGCCGGGAACGCTGGACCTTTCTCACTTCGACTTTGATGACCTACTTGCCTGACGTTAACGTCTGGATCGCCCTTGCTGCGGAACGACACATCCACCATCGCGCGGCACGCTACTGGTTCAACAATCTTCGCGACGAAAAGCTCGTGTTCTGCCGCATTACGCAGATGGGCTTTCTACGGCTATTGACGAACAAGCACGTCATGCAAGAGGACGCCATGGACCCAGAGGCGGCGTGGGAGGCCTACCGAATCCTGCGATTAGACCGGCGAATCGGCTACATGGCCGAACCGAACGAACTCCACGAAGTATGGGCCTTCTTCACGCAGAGCCGGTTGACTTCGCCGAATCTGTGGACCGATGCATATCTCTGCGCGTTTACCCACGCCGCTGGGTTGACCTTGGTGACGTTCGATACGAAGATTCCAGCATGGAAAGGCGTAAGCTGTCATGTGCTCGGCGGGAGCTCCTGAGGCCGTCAGCGGCGGCAGGCGCCCAGCGGATACGCCTCAAGGTTCAAGCATCCGCTTGACGCGGGCGTCCATTTTGTCCTCTTCGATAAATTCGCTGCGCGCAATCTGGTCGATCCCGATCTGTATCTGCTCATTGAACCACGCGTCGTGGACAAGCATGCGGGCTACGGCCTCTCGGATCAGGTCATCCGTTCCCCGCCCGGTTCTGATGGCAAGTTCGTTCAGTTGGGCTTCCTGATTTTCGGGCAGAAGGACTTCCATTGCCTTTTTAGGTTATGGGTGAAGCATGCGCGTGTCAAGCGCGGTTGGGAAGCGGAGACGGGCGTGCATGCCGAATGAAGTCGAGTCGGCCGCGCACGTGGCGGGAAGCCGCATCTAGAAATCGCAGCACAAGCCAGCAGCCGGTTATACTGGGCGTCGATATGACCCTGCCATCACGGTGCCAGCATTGCGGCGGCTCCGGAGGTGTCGAATGCTCTGCATGCAAATGTGGGCGCTGTCTCGGAAAAGGCCAGGTTATCTCGTCTTGTCCGAATTGCAATGAAGGACAACGGGTTTGCTCCAAATGCGGCGGAGCGGGCCGCGTGAAAACCCGTATGCTAGTTGGTCTTTCAAAAAGATGTGGCATGCCTGAATTGTGCCGGGACCGGCTGGCGGAAATGTTCGTCATGCAGCGGCGGGCAGATGACGAGCGAGTGTCCCGATTGTGTAGCGGGCACAAGAGCTGGTTGTCAAATTTGCGGCGGCACCCGCCGAGTCAACTGTGCGGCGTGCGGAACAGATGGATTTATCGGTTTGCTGGAATCCATTAAGAGCTTACGGGAGACATCCCGGGAGGACCTCCCTTCCGCGATCCGAATGGGATACTTAAAGGAGTTCGAATACCGCACGCAGTCCGCTACCGAACTAATCGACGCATTGAAGGGGATTTGGGCCGCGAAATATATGTACCTTATACACTAGCTTTTCAAGGCAAGGACGTCGACGCACTGAACCTGCGGCGCACATCGTCGGACCGACAAACGGGGAACTGGGACCAGTTCACAATTTATCGGTTGGCCGCTGACAAGTTTGGGTGCTGTCGATGAGTTGGCGAAAGCGCGGATCGGACGATTGGGAAAGCTGGGAGCAGGAAGTGAGGCCAAACGCGGTACTTTCGAGGGATTTCAAGCACTGAGGAGTTTCTCCCTGCAAATGCAAAGCCTACCGCATCTCCCCAGCGCGGAGTCTCGCAAGGGACCCTTCTGTGAAACGAGGCTATCAGCTCAGTTCGGCTACTACTCTCTGCCCCTCAAAATCGCGGCCATGACGCGGGGGTTGCGGCGCCCGTGCATCACTGCGACAACCCACAAAGGCTTCTCATCCGGCGCATAGGCGATGAGGTAATCGCGTACGCGCTTGAATCGAAGCGGCCGTGAGGTGAGGTCCGGCCGCCGATGGCCCTGATGAGGAAACGGTACCAGGGCACGGATGGCGTCAAGAATATCTTCACGGACGCGACGAGCGGCGGCTGGATTGTCCTCCGCAATGTATCCCCAAATCTCGGTGATGTCCCGTGCTGCTAGCGGATGAAGCTCAAACCCCGGCTCGTTCATCTGGGCGAACGCTGCTTGAGCAATTCTTCCTCGCGCTGGCGCAAGCTTTCAAAGAACATTTCCCCGTCAATCGGCTTCACTCTGCCGCTCTTGAGGTCGTCGTAACGGCTGTTGAGCATGTCGCGCGTTTCCTCAAGCTCGGCAATGTATCCGGCCATGGCGTCCTCAAGCAGCTTGTCAGGCGCGCGTCCGGTTTCTATGACCAGTTGGTCAATCTTGGCTTGCAGGTCGGAGGCGAAATGCACTTCCATAGCTCCCAGAATATGGGAAAACCCACTTTGATGCAACGCCCTTGAACGGATGGCCGGTGATCGGACTCCTGTCACGGGCGGTGTTTCAGAATGCGCCGGATATTTCTCTTTCCGTGTATAACGGCAACGATCTCAAGCGGGGTCGTCTCCGGCCGGTACACAACGGTGTAATTTGGATAGCGGGTCAGCGTCCAGAAGCGAAGCGAACGGTTTGTGAGGTCGGGCCTGGAGTGGCCGCGCATGGGAGCCTCGGCAACAAAGGCGCATGCGTCATAGATCGCTCGTTCTACGCGGTCGGCGGCGTCTTCGTTGTCATCGGCAATGTGAGACCAGATGTCGAAAATATCCGCTTTGGCAAGAGGCGTAAGGACATAAACGCTCATCGTTTGGACAAATGCCAGTCGTCTTTCATCGCCTGAATTTCCCGGCGGGCCTGCGCACCGTCGATCAGTTCACCCCGTTCGGCCTGTTGATAGCCTTCCTCGATATGCGCCGACAACACCCGGCGTTCCTCATCGGTCCAGCTTTCCTCGGCGTCCTGAGCTTCAAGGGCGCGGCGCAGCACATCCACAGCGCTCTCATAACCGCCGGCGGAAAGGCGCTTGTTGATGAGCGTCTCAAGGTCGGGCGGGACATTCAATTGCATGGCCGGTTCTCCGTTCTCGGTTTCATTGTAGCCTTTGCTACGGTTCGGCGCCGGCGTCACGCGAGGCTATAAGCCAGGCCTTACGCCGTCTGCGCTTCGCAATCCATGAAGTAGTACCCGATCATGTGGCACACGTTCATGTGGGCATCCTCGATGCGGCCCATGTGCTCGACCGGTACCTGAATATTCAACTGGGCCTTGGGCCCCAGCTTGCCGCCGTCGCGGCCGGTCAAGGCGATAGTGCGGCAGCCGATGGAGTTGGCGTAATCCATCGCCACCAACACATTGGGGGAATTGCCGGAACCGCTGATGGCCATGAACAAGTCGCCCGGCTCGGCGAAGTTCTTGAGTTGCTCGGCAAAGATCACGTCATAGCCGACATCGTTGGAGTAAGCCGTGATCGTGGGGAGCTGATCGGTCAGCGCCATGATGCGGAACCGCTTGTCGCGCTTATAGCTGCAGCCCTTCACGATGTCACAGGCGAAGTGCGAAGCGGTGGCGGCGCTACCGCCATTACCGCATACGAATATATGCCGGCCGGTGTCGCGCGACTCGCGGAACCATTCGATGGCCTGGTCCACCTTGGTCAGGTCGATGGATTTGATGGCTTTCAGCAGTTCGTTTCGGTATTGCTCAGGGAAGGACATGTATACACTCCATTTTAGTCAATGCTAATCCAGCTTCTTCCGGAAACTGGTGGCGGCGAGTCCCATCACTACCATCCCGTAGACCAGCAGCGTCAGCATCTGCGGCCAGAGCACCGATATACCGGTGCCCTTCAAGAAGATTCCGCGCACAATCTCGATCAGGTAACGCAGCGGATTCAGGTAAGTGAGATACTGCACCGCGATGGGCATGTTGCGGATGGGATAGGCGAACCCGCTCAGCATGAACGTAGGCGTGGCGATCAGCGAGGAAGACATGATGGCCTGCTGCTGAGTGCTGGCAATGGTCGAAATGAACAGACCCATGCCCAGGCTGGTCAACAGGAACAAAGACGCGCTGAGCACCAGCACGAGCGGATTGCCGCGAAAGGGAATGTGGAAGGTCAGCAGCGCCGCACTTCATCAGCATCAAGTATATTATGCCGAGCGTCGCGGTGGGCGCGAATCCAGGGCTACTGGAGAAACGGGGATATTCTCCACAGGCTGCCGCCCTTAGAGCAGCCGGGTGGGTAGCCCCAGCAAAATAACCTTTAGCGGTGGGCAAATAGCGCTGGGCAAACTTTTGGCAACAAATAAGTGCGTCATTCATACTCATTTTTGCTTGACGCCCCGCCCCGACCGTGCTACATTTGCGGCAAGCCTGTCGCGGGGCCGAGAACCCCCGGACGCTGGACGGGCATCGTCGCACCGACTGTGCAGCAGGAGGAATAACATGCTCGCGCGTATATTCGTTGCGGGGTTGGTGGCGATGCAGTCTGCCGCCGCCCTTACTCCGGAGGCCGCGTGCGGACCGGAGTACCATGTGTTCGGTCTGGACCCCGTGCTTTTCCACCCCATCACGACGGTTTCCCTGGAACAGATGCTCTCCGGGGGGGGCGTGGTCGTCGAGGGAGTGGTCACGTCGAAGCGCACGTACTCGCCGGGCAGCGGCGTGTACAACGACGTAGTGCTCCGGGTCAAGAAAGTCCTGAAAGGGCCCGAAGTGCCCGCCGACGGCGCCTTGTCTATCCATGTGCCGGGCGGCTACGCCGGATATGGCCACACCTGTTTGCAGGATACCCTCAGCGACGGCGCCAGGATCGAGGTCGGGAAGTCGTACCTGGTTCTGTTGACGAAGGAAGTGGACACAGGCTTCTACAGAGCGGGGCCCGACGCGTCCTGGTTTCGAATTTCCGAAGGCGGCTCAGTAATCCCGCTGACGCCCGCCCTGGTCAGGAATCGCGCACTGTCAGACAAGAAGATCACAGATTTCGAGGAGCGGGCGAAGTCGCTCGAGTAGCTGGGGTGATAGAGGCTTATGACGTGCCATAATTTGCAACCTCCTGCGCTCGCGGCGGCTGTTTTCGTTCTGTGTTCCCCCCTCGCGCACGGCCAGAACTGCGCGCAATACAACACCGGCTCGAACCCCGCGAAGAGCTTCAACTTGCAGATCTGCTGTAGCCAGAGCTCCTTTGCAACCTCCGATCCCACCTGCCAGCAAAACTCGCTCAACTTCGTGTTCTTCAACAACAGCCAGTGCGGGAACTCCTGCGCTCCGCCGTCATCGAGCGACTACATACCGTCCACGGGCAAGGTCGTCCCGCAGACGGGCTGGCAGCCTGGCGCGACAGTCAATATCTGCGTCGATCCGGGGTTCGGCACAACCGACTCGCAGGCGTTGGCAAACGGCGCAGCGGCGGGACTGGCGGCGGCTGGCCAAAAGACAACGATCACCTACAATCTCACGGCTAGTGTCTGCACTGGGAAGAACTCATACCAAATCGTCGGTATTTGTTTGCCGCGTCGCAAAGAGGATGACAACACAGGGACTCGATTGCAGCGGCAGGTCGAGCGATTATCGGGGCTTGACAGGAATGATTGGATCCGGGGTCCGAGGGATTTGGTGAGTTAAG
>Ga0224534_1000197_pt1 | contig 40745 bp, 36 predicted proteins | sample 714E12024metaG_FD_172012 | JGI IMG/M metagenome (GOLD analysis project Ga0224534, IMG submission 172012) | Peat soil microbial communities from Stordalen Mire, Sweden - 717 E1 20-24 | ecosystem: Environmental > Terrestrial > Soil > Wetlands > Peat | place: Sweden: Norrbotten County, Stordalen... | reverse complement strand
GAGCCATCTCCCCATCATCGCTCAACAGCTACGAGGTCGTCGCGGTGAAGAACGTCCGTGTGTTTGATATCTCGACCCACGGATCCGTCAGGAGAGCCGCTTTTCCGAGCCAGTAGCCCTCCGCGCCGCGCCCGGCATAGGAGACGTAGTACTCGACGCCCTTCGGGCCGAGCTTGTGCGCGCTCAGCACGGCCGGCCGTAGAGACGACGGAGCTCGACGTGGCCTTGGGCGGCCAGGAGCACGAGGCGCGCGTCGGCGAAGCCCTCCGCGAGCTCGGACTCACGCGAGAGCGCCGCGGCAAGCTCCTGCTCGCGCTGTGCCCTTGAGCGGTCCTCGACCGAGTCCTCGAACCGCCGCTCGGGGTGGGCCCTCATCCCCCCGAGCGACGTGCCGACGTCAGCTGCGAGATCACCGGTGAAGCCCGGCGGCGGATCACTGCTGCGGGTTGGTTCCTCGTTGCGCATTTTCGTCGCTCCTTTCTTGCGGGACGACGATGATGTTGCGCCCGGGGACTCACAGGACTACTCACAGCAACACTCACAGGAGGAGAAATTCTGCGCGGTTTCCTGAGCCCCGGCCTCCCCGACAACCCGATCATGAGCCGCGACAATTCGATCGAGCCCTTCCACTCACAGGGTTGTGACCAGGATCTGTGAGTGTTGCTGTGAGTAGTCCTGTGAGTGTTGCTGTGAGTGTTGCTGTGAGTTGCCGGAGCACGCAGGCCCTTCCACTGCATGCCGCGATCTCGTCTGTGAGCACTGCTGTGAGTAGTCCTGTGAGAAGTGCTGTGAGTCGGTCGGCGCACGATTGCGCGATGATTCGATTCCACTCCACCCATGACGATCACCTGGCGTCGGTGTCATCGCGAACGACCCGGCACCTCGCCACCATCGAGGCCGCCCGCGCCCGCCACAACCTTGACGACGTGGCTCGGCTGGCCTCCCGTGGCCACTTCGAGCGCTCCCCCTCTTTGCAACTGCATCTCGACGACGGCATCTGGCACTGCTTCGGCTGCGGCCAGACGAGAGACGTCGTCGAGTGGGTGTGCCAGAGCGAAGGCGTGGGATGGCGTCAGACGAGCCGCATCCTCGACTCGGGCTGCGCGCTCACGCGCGCGTGGGCCGCACACGAATCGTCGCCCTCCCGTCGGGACTTTTCTTCAAGCCGACTCCCGGCGGGAAGGTGCTTCGCGACCCACGCGGGGGTTGTCGAGATGACCGCTGACCCGGCCCTTCTGGTGACCGCTGACGGGCCGGCGCTGTGACTGTCCGGGAGGAGGCCCTCATGAACCAGTCCTTCACCGCCGACGACCATCTGCTCGTCACGCCCGAAGAGGCCGCTCGTCGGCTGTCGGTCGGACGAACGACTGTCTACGCGCTCATGGCAAGTGGTGAACTCTTGTCGGTCAACATCGGCCGCTGCAGGCGCGTTCCCCTCAGCGCCCTGAGGTCCTTCGTCACGCGGCTTGTCGACGACAAGAATAGTGACAGGCATCATCGCGAATACGGCGGGGAGCGCTCACCCTTTGAGTAGGATCCTGACTTCGCCGGGCGCCCTTCGGCTCTTCCGAGTGGATGCCACGTCGAACAGATCGCGAGCGCTCGGTGCTCGCCAGGCATGGGACCGTGACCTGCCAGAGCCATCGAGGTGGCGATGACTGGAAACGAGCGAGTGACCTCGTCCACTGCCCTCGCACGGGACGACAACGCTGAGGAGAGCTACCGATGGCGCAGATCAGCACGCGCAAGACTGCGGAAGGCGACACCCGATACGACGTACGCACGAGGATCGACGGGCGAGTGGTCTCCCGCACCTTCCGGCGACGCAAGGATGCGGTTGCCTACGCCGCAACCGTGGAGGCGGACAAGCTGCGAGGAGCCGTCGTGGATCCCCGACACGCACGGGTGACCGTCGAGGAATGGTGCCGGTCGTGGCTGGCCATGCGGACGGACCTGCGGCCCACCACCCGTCGCATGTACGCCTATCTCCTGAAAAATCACATACTCCCCACTCTCGGGAGAACAGAGCTGGGAAAGCTGACGCCATCCGCGGTCCGGTCATGGCACGCCACACTCTTGCCCAGGTTTCCGACCGCAGCGACGAGGGGATACCAGGTGCTGCGGGCCAGCTTGAACACGGCCGTGACCGATGGCGTTCTCGTCACCAACCCCTGCAAGGTCAAAGGCGCCGGGCAGGGCCACTCGGCCGAACGGCCTGTCGCCTCGATGGCCGAGATGGACGCGCTCTCCGATGCGATCGACCGGCGCTGGCGGGCAATGGTCCTTCTCGCCTACTGGTGCAGCCTTCGCATCGGCGAGCTGCGCGGCCTGCGCAGACGGGACATCGATCTGCTGCACGGCTGGGTGGACGTCCGTGAGCAAGTCGTGGACATAGGAGGGCGATTCGTGACGGGCCCACCCAAGACAGACGCCGGGCGACGACGGGTCGCGATCCCGCCCCACATCCGAGACGAGGTCGCCCGACACCTGGCGGAGTTCGTCCGAGCCGACGCGGACGCCTTTCTCTTCACGGGTCATCTCGGCGAAGGACCAGTGGCAACAGCAACTTGGCTGCGCTCGTGGAGCGCGGCGCGGGATGCGACCGGCTTGAGACATTTGCACTTTCATGATCTCCGCCATGCCGGCAACACCCTTGCCGCTGCCACAGGGGCCAGCACCAGAGAGCTCATGGCACGTATGGGTCACGCAAGCCCGCGGGCAGCCCTCATTTACCAGCACGCCACGTCCGATCGCGACCAGGCCATCGCCTCTGCTTTGTCGAATCTCGCCGCCGAAGCAGAGCTCACGCGAATCGTCCCGCGCGATGGACGCGCGATGGAGGCTCTTTAGGGCGCTCTCCGAGCACCCTCAAGACTCGGATTTATAGCCTCTGAGCAGGCAATTCTTCTGGTGGGCGCTGACGGACTTGAACCGCCGACCTGCTCGTTGTAAGCGAGCTGCTCTAACCACCTGAGCTAAGCGCCCCGTCGCCTCGAGACCGACCCGACAGCGTCCATGGCGACAATGGGTCCTCTCGTCAGCGCCATCCTCTCACGACGTTGCGGCAAAGGCGCGTTCGACTGATCCGACCTCAGGCCGACTGCAGCGCGCTCGCCGAGACGATCGCCGACACGGAAATCGTCGGCCCCCCGCACGCGGTGAACGTCTCTTTCACCGCGAAGTCCGACGCAATTCCTGGCAGCTTGACCGAGATCGAGCTGACAACCGGGCACGTCTGTTCTCCATCGGAGGGGACATCACTCGACTGCACCAGGAAACCGACGGCAGCGACGCCGCCGGCAGGCAGTGTCAACATCGACGGCTTGATGGCAAATGCCGACCCCTGCCCTGTGGTGCGAACCGTTGTCGGCAGTGGCGCCGGCTGAGCGCCCTGCACCCCTCCGATCAGCGTGATGCCGGGCCGGCCATCGAGGGAACAGGCCGAGGTTGACCTGTTCACCACCTCGACGGGGTTGAAGTTCGAGCCGGCGGCTCCGGTGCCTTCCAGCGCAACAAGTTTCAGCTGGCTTGCAACGCAAGGAGAAGGCGGTCCTGTCTGGGTGGAAGTCGTCGTCGTGGAGGATGCACTCGTCGTTGACGTCGTGGGTGCAAGGGTGGTCGAGGTCGACGTCGGAGCCGTCGTGGTCGAGGTCGACGTCGGAGCCGTCGTGGTCGTGGTCGTAGTCGGGGCCGGAGTCGCAGCGTGAGAGCAGCTCGCGACCAGGACGGCCGAGCCGAGGATCATCACGAACCGACCGGCAACTGATGATCTCGAACGGCGCATGAGCCTCCTTGCTATGGGACCGGCCTCGCGGGCGTAAGCTCGCGAAGGGCCATCCGAAGCGACACCGACGCCCAAGTATGACGGCCAGCCGCATCCGGCTGGCGTCAACTGCCCGGCACGCCTCTCAGGCGCGCTCCTTCGGCGGCGTCATACTTCCAGAACCGGGGTAGCGCGGCCGCCAGCACGGCCGTCCCTACCACGCACAGCACGCCCCCCGAGACGATGGAAGCGCGCAGACCAGCAACAGTCTCGACAAGGCCGGCCTCGACGTTGCCGAGCGACGGGCCCGAGGAGTAGCTGAGCATCTCGATGCCTGCGAGGCGGCCTCGCAGCGAGTCCGGGATCGACTGGTTCCACATCGTCGTCCTGCACAGTCCACTTACCATGTCGGCTCCCCCCGCCACGACGAGCCCGGCGATCGCCAACGGGAACGACCTCGCAAAGCCGAAGCCGATGATCCCAAGTCCCCACAGCCCGGCAGCCAACGCCACGGCGCGGCCATGGCGCCGCACACGGCGTGCCCACCCGCTCGTCAAGGTCACCAGCAGCGAGCCGGCCGACGGTGCCGCGTAGAGGACGCCGAGCACGGCCGCTCCACCGAAGTGGGTCGCGACCTGTGGGAACAGTGCGGTCGGGATCCCGAAGAACATGGCGTTCATGTCGACGAGATACGAACCGACCAAGTCCTGGCGGCTCTTTGCGTACCGGAGCCCGTCGGCGATCGCCCGAAACGAGAGCCCTTCGGACTCAGGCGGCGGAGGCACGGCTCGCATCAGCGCAAGCGCGACCAGCGACACCAAGAACGTCGCGACATCGACCCCGTAGGTGATCGGCAACCCGACCGCGACGATGAGCACGCCCGCGACCGGCGGCCCGGCCACCATCCCGAGAGTGCCCTTGAGCGACGACAGTGCAGCGGCTGCCGGAAGCTCTTCGGTGGAGACCAGCCTCGGCACCATTGCGTCGAGCGAGGGCCGCTGCAAGCCGTCGATGCCGGCCGCGGCTACAGCGACGGCAAAGAGCACCCACAATCGCGGGTGAGCCGAGAGCGAATCCACGACCAGCGCGCCGGTTACCAGGCACATCGCGCTCTCAGTGAGTCGGACCATCCGGCGACGGTCAACGGCGTCTGCGAGGGCTCCCCCGACGAACGCCGTGATGAGCAATGGGATCAGTTCGGCGAGACTGAGCAATCCCACGATGAGTGATGAATGGCTTATGCGGTACGCCTGGTAGGGCAGGGCGACGTAGGTCACCATGCTCCCGAAGAAGGACACCCCCTGGCCGACGAAGAGCAGCCGGAACTCCCTCGAGCGCCGCAGCGGCGCAACGTCGACCCGAAACATGGAGGCCAAGCCGCGGCCGCGGCTCGCCCTTTCGGCATGCTCCGCCACCTGCTCGGGAACCGCAACCGATTCCGGCAGCTCCGGTAACGGCCCGGCGCGCGAGCCTTCCGGTGCCGGATGGGAGCGGTCCATGCCGTCCAGTCTGTCCGCCGGCGCCGCTCACCAACGACTGGCAACGCTCAACGATCAGCCGGACCTCAAGGAAACAGGCCCCTCACCTCCATCGCCTCCCCCACCCTCTCGAGCGCTACCGCCACAGCGCCACGCCGCGGGGTCACTTTCAGGTCGCGCGACCGGCGCCACACCGCGTCGAAGGCGGCCGACATGACGCGCCGGAGGCGCTCGGCGACAAGGTCACCCTCCCAGGCGAAGCCCTGACGGCTCTGGGCCCACTCGAAGTAGGAGGCGGTGACTCCGCCGGCGTTCGCCAGGATGTCCGGGATCACGACGATGTCGCGTCGTTCGAGGATCGCGTCCGCCTCGGGCAAGGTGGGCCCGTTGGCCGCCTCCACGATCAGCCGCGCCCCCGTCCGCTCGGCCACCTCGGCAGTGATGACTCCCGCAAGCGCCGCCGGGATAGCGAGCTCGCACTCGAGCTCCCAGATCCGCTCGGGCTCGAGCGGGTCGGCAAGCTCGAACCCGGCGACGCTGCCCGTCCGTTCTACGTGACGAGCCAGCGAGGCCGCGTCCAAGCCCGCCTGGTTGTAGACGCCCCCTCCGGCGTCGGTCACGGCTATCACGCGCATGCCGGCCGAGGACAACATGTACACGAGCGGACCTCCGACCTTGCCGTGGCCCTGGATCACCGCCCGCGCCCCGGTCATCGAGAGGCCGAGCTCGTGGAAGGCGGCCCGTGTGCAGATGAGCACGCCCTGAGACGTGGCGCCGACATGACCACGGCTACCTCCTATCGACAGCGGCTTGCCGGTCACGACGCCGGTCATGGCCTCTCCGCTCACCATCGAGATCGTGTCCATCAGCCACGCCATCACATTCGCGTCCGTGTTGACATCTGGCGCCGGGATGTCCCGGTCCGGGCCGATCATCGAGGCGATGCCCATCGCGTACCGACGCGTGAGGCGCTCGAGCTCGCTCGCCGACAGCGTCATCGGGTCGACCTGAACGCCGCCCTTGGCACCGCCGAACGGCACGTCGACCACGGCACACTTGAGGGTCATGTCGGCGGCGAGCGCCATGATCTCGTGCGCAGTCACGGACTGGTGGAAGCGGATCCCGCCCTTGCCGGGGCCTCGGGCACTGTTGTGGTGCACCCTCCACCCGCGAAACACGTCAATCTTCCCGTTGTCCCGGCGGATCGGAACGGCGACTTCGAGAACTCGCTCGGGCAGCAAGAGCATGCGCAGCGTGTCCGCGTCGAGCCCGATCAGCGAAGCCCCGTCCTCGATACGCTCGAGAATTGCCTCCCACGGGTCGGATCCGGACATCGCTCGGCCTCCAAGGTTGGTCCTTCGCTTCAAACTACCGTCGGGAACCACTCTGCCGTGGCAAACCCCACACCGGCTAATGCTGCGCGAGCGCCTCGGCGAAACCGGCATCGGTGTCGGGCTCAGCGCCCTCGAGCGTCGTCGGCTCAGCGGCGACCAGGAGGTGCCACGACCTGCGGTGCTCCTCGCACGGGCCCATCTCGAGCAGCGCCGCGCGGTGCTCCGGCGCCGCGTAGCCCTTGTTCGCGTGCCAGCCGTACCAGGGATACGAGCGGGCGAGCTCGACCATGAGTCGGTCGCGCGCCACCTTCGCGATCACGCTGGCGGCAGCCACCGAAGCGCACGTCACGTCGGCCTTCACTTTGAGCCTGACCTGCCCCGGCTCGATCATGGCCGGCGAAGCCGTTGAGCGCTCCGGACGCGTGAACCAGTCGTAATTGCCGTCGAGCAGGACGAGATCGGGACGGGTCGGAAGAAGGGCGACTGCCCGCTCACCCGCCAGGCGGAGGGCTCGCAGGATCCCTATCTCGTCGATCTCGGCCGCGCTCGCATGTCCGATCGCCCAGCAACACGACCAGGATTCGATCCTTGGGACGAGGGACTCGCGCACCGCAGGTGCCAGGAGCTTGCTGTCTCGCAGACCGGCGGGAGGCCGGCGCGTCGTGGCATCGACGACGACCATGCCCACCGACACCGGGCCCCCGAGCGAGCCCCGGCCCACCTCGTCGCATCCGGCGACGGCGAGCTTGCCGGCAGCGAGCAGGTCGCGTTCGGTCTTGAGATTGGGAGGGCGTCCCGCGGTCACGCCGGCTCGTCCTCGGAACTGGTCGCGCTGCGCACGCAAACGAACGTAGCTCTCGGTGCAATGAAGGCGTCGACTTATCGCCGTCGGTCGGCGCCACTTGCGAGAAGGCAGCTACACTTGCGCCAATGACCATATTCTCCCACTACCGCCTCGCAGCCCTCGCCTCGGTGGCTGTGCTCGCACTCGCCGTCTCCAGCTCGCCTGCAACCGCCACGACCGCCAAGCCGGCGACAGCGCCCATGTCAACGACGGCCTCGGCCAAGACGACGCACGGAACCGCCAGCGTCGCCTACGCCGGCTCTCTCGAGCTGTGGGCCGCGACAGATCTCGGCCCGAAGTTCGAGGCCGCGACCGGCGACGGCTTCCAGGGCCGCGCGGCGGGCTCAAGCACGCTCGCCTCGGAGATCCTCGCGAACGAGATCTCGCCCGGGGTCTTCATGTCGGTCGGCAAGAAGAACATCAAGAGGCTCTGGCCGGCGAAGAGGTCGAAGTTCGTCATCCAGCTCGCAACCGACCCGCTCGTCGTGGCCTACAACCCGAATGGCAGGTTCGCGAAGCAGTTCAACGCCATCGCGGATCACAAAGCGTCGCTCTCGTCGCTTTTCACGCTGATGAGCTCACCGGGGATCCGCATCGGGCGCACTGACCCGAACGCCGACCCGCAAGGCGTCTACTTCATCTTGATGATGGAGCTCGCCCAGTCCACGCTCCACCTGTCGTACGATCCCGCGACCACGGTACTCGGCGTGACCAAGTCCACGCCGTTCGGACTGCCGGCGCAGATGGTCGACGAGGACTCGCTCATCACCGACCTCCAGGCCGGTGAGTTCGATGCCTCGAGTGCTTATCTGACCCAGGCGATCCAGTACCACTTGCACTACATCGCGCTGCCACCCAGCTTGAACTTCGGGGTCAGCTCGGAGGTGGCCCACTACTCGAAGGTCAGCATCAGGCTCACCAGCGGGACCGTCGACCAGGGCGACCTGATCACCTTGAACATCACCCTTGTCCTACCCGCCAACGCCAAGAGCGCTCCCTCGATGGCCAACCAGGCCGCAGACGATGCCTTCGTCGCCTGGATACTTTCTTCAGCAGGGCGCGCCCAGCTGAAGAGGGGCGGCTACCCGCTCACTCACCCGGTCTACATCGGTGCCACGAGCGCGGACACTGCCGCTAAGACGTTGCCGAGCAATGTGCTGAGCGCGTTCAAGTCCGCGGGTGGTACAACCTCGTCCTGATGAAGACCACCGCTCCGGCTGGCAATCTGGCCGCGACCGGGGTGGTGCCCGGGTTCCCTACGGCGACGCGCATCGTCGCACGCGGATCGACTGCGCTGGCACTTCTTGGCGCTCTCGCGATCTGGCTGGCGCTGCTCGGGCCATTTGCCGTGCTGATCCAGCATCTCTCGTTTCATTCCATCCGGGCGGCGCTGGGGCCGCCCGGCGCCCTCGACGCGCTCTGGGTGTCGCTCGGAGCGAGCGCTAGCGCTCTCGGTGCCATGGTGCTGCTCGGCACGCCGCTCGCCTACCTGCTCGCTCGCGGCCGCCTGCCTCTGGCAAGGCTCGTCGAGCTCGGCATCATCCTCCCGCTCATGATGCCGCCGCTGGTGATCGGACTACTGCTCATCTTCCTCATCGGCCCTCAGGGGACGCTGGGCAATCTGCTGGCCGACATCCACCTGACAGGAACCAACACGTTCTTCGCGCTCATCGTCGCCGAGTTCTACGAGGCTGCTCCGTTCTACGTGCTCGGCGCGCACGCCGCGTTCGCGTCGGTCGACCCCCGGATCGAGCAGGACGCGACCTTGCTCGGTGACCGCCCGCTGAAGGCGTTCCGCCGGATCACGCTTCCCCTCTCAGCTCCCGGGCTGGCGACCGGTCTTGCGACAGCGTGGGCGCGGGCCATGGGCGCGTTCGGGGCCGTGATCATCATCGCTTACTACCCTCGCGGGCTGCCGAACCAGATCTTCATCGCGTTCCAGGAATTCGGCCTGTCCGGTTCGCTCCCCTTCGCGCTGCTGCTCATCGTCGCGGCGCTCCCGCTCCCGATCCTCGCCTACTTGTGGAGCGCGCGTACCCGCGCCCGCGTCGCCGGAACCGAAACGCCATGAGTGCGGCCACCACGACACTTCTCGACGTCGACTTGGAGGTGGAGCGGAGGGACGTGATCGTGCGGGCCGGCTTCGCGCTCACAAACGGCCAGCGCCTCGCGATATTCGGCACTTCGGGGGCGGGCAAGACGACGATCCTCGAGTCGATCGCAGGTCTCACGCATCTCAGTCGCGGCACGGTCCGAATCGACGGCAGGCTTGTGGCGGGCAGGACCAAGGGAGAGTCACCGCTCGCGCCTCGCGACAGGCAGGTCGCCCTTGTCCGCCAGCCGACGACGCTGTTCCCGCACCTCACCGTCGAGCAGAACGTGGCCTATGGGATCCGCCGCTCCCCCGCCCGGGGCCGGGTCGCGGAGCTGCTCGACCGCCTCGGGCTCACCTTGCTCGCTCGGGCGCGCGCAGCCGCTCTGTCTGGTGGCCAGCGCCAGCGTGTCGCGCTCGGCCGGGCGCTCGCGAGCCCCTTCCGGGTGCTGCTGCTCGACGAGCCGCTGTCGGCCGTGGACGTCGCGGCACATGAAGCTCTTCGCGTCCTCGCCGCAGAAACGGTCGACGAACGCGAGGCCGCCGGCATCCTCGTGACCCACGACCTCACCGAGGCGCAGGCCTTCGGCGGTCAACTCGGGATCATCGACGGCGGGCGGCTGCTGCAACTGGGCGGGGCGCACGAAGTGGTGCTCTCCCCGGTGAGCCGCCGCGTGGCGGAGCTGGTCGGCTACGGCGGCTTCGTCCCGGTCCCCGCAGCTACGGACCGCTGGTTCGCGATCCACCCCGACCGGATCCTGCTTGGCGCAGCGCCGGAGCGCGGCGTGATCCTCACCGGGACCGTCTTGTCGACACGCCCGTTCGGGCCGCGCTACGAATGCGTCGTGGCCGAGCGCTGCGGAGAGCAATTCACCGTCCACGTCGATGAGCCGCCAGACGCCGGCGTCGAGTGCACCGTCACGGCGCTCGATCCACCCGTCGTGGCGGCCTGATACCAGCATGGCCCGATGACCACCGGCGCCCAGAGGCTCGACGACCGCTTCCGGCTCGCACGGCTCGCGCGCGGCTTGTCGCAGGGCACGCTCGCCGACATGGCCGGCGTGACCCGTCAGTCGATCTCGGGGATCGAGTCGGGCCGGTGGTCGCCCTCGCTCGAGGTCGCGCTCGCGCTCGCTGCGGCGCTCGGCACGAGCATCGAGGACCTCTTCGGCGCGGCGCCCGAGCTCCCCGCCCTCAGTGCACGACTCGCCGCTCCGGCGCTCGCTTCCGCTCGCCTGCTGCTGTCGGAGGTCGACGGTGCTCCGGTGGCGTTTCCTCTCGTCGGCGACTCTGGGTTCGTCCCGGGATTCAGGCCCGCCATAGCCCGTGCGACCGACACGCGGGCCGAGCCCGCTGGTTCACTCACCCCCACCCAGCCGATGGCCGCGTTCGGCCCCACCCTGGCCGTTGCCGGCTGCGACCCCGCTCTCGCCCTCTTGGCCGGGCCGCTCGAACGCCACCGCCCGCCGACCGGCCTTCTGTGGTGGTCGTGCAACAACACGGCCGGCCGCCGCCTGCTCGAGGCCGGCACGGTGCACGCAGCAGCCGTCCACCGGCGCGCCGACGAGCAGCCGCGGCGTCCGGCGGGACACGAGATCGTCGGCTTTGCCGCCTGGCGCGAGGGCCTCGTCGTCTCTTCCAAGTACGCCAAGACGGTGCACTCTCTCGCCGACGCGCTCGAGCTCGGTGTCCGCCTTGTGAACCGCGAGCCCGGCTCGGAAGCCCGCAGGCTGCTCGACAAGGCGCTCGGTGAGCTCGGCGCGGAGCCAACCGCACTCTCCGGCTACGACACCGCCTGTAGCGCCCACCTCCTCGTAGCGTCCTCGATCGCGGCCGGTCTGGCCGACATCGGGGTCGCAAGTGAGCCCGCCGCGTTGGCGTACGGGCTCGGCTTCGTGCCGTGGCAGGAGGAGATCTGCGAGCTCCACATCCCGCAGGCGCTTCTCGGCACAGCAGAGGTCCGCGCCCTTCTGGACGTGCTCGCCGGCAGGGAGCTCCCCTCTCAGCTGGCCGCTATCGCCGGCTACGACGCCGCTCCTTGCGGCAAGGTATCCGAGGCGTAGCCTGCACAACATGGCCGGCCTGACCGATAATCGCGGGGGCCCGCCAGAGACCCCCCGCGCTGGCGCCGCCCGTCGCAGGGTCAACGTCGTGCCTCACACGCACTGGGACCGCGAGTGGTATTCACCGTTCCGGACCTTCCAGCTCCGTCTGGTCGACCTCGTGGACAAGCTGCTCGAGCTCATGGAGTCCGACCCGTCGTATGCCCGTTATCTCTTCGACGGCCAGATGGCGGCCGTCGACGACTACCTTGAGGTTCGCCCCGAGAACCGGGGCCGCCTTCAGCGTCTCGCGGCTTCAGGGCGGATCACCTTCGGCCCCTGGTACGTCCTCATGGACGAATTCCTCGTCTCCGGCGAGACGATCGTGCGCAACCTGCAGCTCGGACTCGAACGCGCGGCCGCGTTCGGGGGGGCCATGGAGGTCGGCTATCTCCCCGACATGTTCGGCCATGTCGGCCAGATGCCCCAGATCCTGTGCGGGGCGGGCTTTGCCGACGCCGTCGTGTGGCGCGGCGTGCCGTCGGTTGTCGACAAGACCGCCTTTGTGTGGGCCGCTCCCGATGGCTCACAGGTGCGGGCCGAGTACCTTCCCGGCGGCTACTCGATCGGTGCCTCGGTGGGAGACGACGCGAAAGCCCTCGTGCGACGTCTCGAGGCTTTCGAGGAGGAGCACTCGGACTTCCTGATCGGGCCCGACGCGGCGATCTTGTTCCCGAACGGGACGGATCACCAGGAGCCCCAGCGGTGGCTGGGCCGGGTCGTCGCGGAGGCGAACGCGATCCAGGACCGTTTCGAGATCGTGATCTCGTCGCTGCCCGAGGCACTCGCCGGGGCTCCCGACTCCGGCTTGCCGAACTGGCAGGGCGAGCTCCGCTCCGGCACCCGAGCCAACATCTTGATGGGCGTCGCGTCAAACCGCGTGGACGTCAAGCAGGCCGCCGCCCGCGCCGAGCGATCCCTCGAGCGGCTCGCCGAGCCGCTGGCGGCTCTGCTCCTGGCGCCTGGGGACTACCCCGAGGCGGCGCTCCAGATCGCATGGCGCGAGGTCGTGCGGAATTCGGCCCACGACTCGATCTGCGCCTGCTCGCACGACGAGGTCTGCGCCGCCGTGCTCCACCGCTACGCCGAGGCGACACGGATCGCCGAGGGGGTCGCAGAGCGCGCCCTCAAGAAGCTCGCTTCGTCGCTGTCGGAGCCCTGCCATGTCGCCGTGAACCCGCTCGCCCGGTCCCGTTCGGGAGTCGTCGAGATGATCATCGGTGGAAAGGGACGCATCGAGGGCGCTCAGGTCCTCGACGAGCGGTTCGGGCTCGGGGCCGATCTCGTGCTGACCACGACCGAAGTGCGTGGCGTCCTGTCCCAGCTCGGCGGGCAGGACCAGATGGGCGAAGGTGCCTACCTCGCCGGCGTAGACGTCGAGGAGGACGACACCGGCATCGACGTCGCGGTCCGCTTGCGCCCGGAGCGCTCGAACGACTTGCAAGTCGAACAGATAAAGAACGACCTGCTCGCCCGGTTCGCTCTCCGGCCGGACGCCCAGGTCAGGGTCAACCTCGACCAGGCGTCGTCCCGCCGAGTGCTGGTCCGCGTCGCCGACGTCCCGGGCTTTGGCTGGAAGGCCTGGCAACCCGCGCCGCTCGATGACCCGGTAACCGCCGCTAAGGAGGCCGACGGCCGCCTTGTGCTCGCCAACTCGCTCGTAAGCGTGACGCTCTCGCCGAGCGACGGCACGTTCTCTGTCAACGGCGTGCCGGGTTTCAACCGGCTCGTCGACTCCGGGGATTTCGGCGACACCTACAACTACTCGCCCCCCGAGCACGATCTCGTCGTCGACGCGCCTGAGCGGGTCACCCTGACGTTGGTCGAATCCGGACCCGTCCGGGCCGCGGCCGTCGTCGAACGGATGTACCGCTGGCCCGAGAAGATCGACGAAGGCCGGCGGGCCCGGACCGGCGAGCAGGAGGTCGTGGTCAGCTCCCGGGTCGACGTCCGGGCCGGCGAGGCGATGGTCCGGGTCACGACGAGCTTCGACAACGTCTGCCGGGACCACCGGCTCCGTGCGTGGTTCCCGCTGCCGGAGCCGGCGGGCCACTCGAACGCGGAATGCGCGTTCGCCGTGGTGCAGCGTGGCCTGCTAGCCGAAGGCGGCCCGAGCGAGCGGGCGCTTGCGACCTATCCCTCCCGGCGCTTCGTGCAGGCCGGCGGTCTGACCGTCTGCCACGAGGGGCTGTGCGAGTACGAGCTCGTCGATCTCGTCGAGGCCGGCGCAGAGGCCGCTCTGCAGGCTCACGGCTTGGCACTGACCTTGCTCCGGGCGACCGGCATGCTCTCCCGGCTCACCATGGCGAACCGCCCTCTGCCGGCCGGGCCGGTCGACCGTCTCGAGGGTCCACAGCTGCAGGGGCCACACACGCTGCGTTACGCCGTGGCCGTCGGCGTTGAGGACGGTTATGTGCTCGCCGACGACGCGTTCAGTGACCTCCCGGTCGTGTCGAGCCTGGGTGGAGGTCGGCTCCCGCTCGAAGCCTCGATGCTCTTGGTGGCCGGTGCGGAACTGAGCTCGGTCCGGCGGGCCGCGGGCGGTGCGCTCGAGATCCGGGTGTTCAACCCCGGCGGCACCCCGACCAACGTCGAGGTGCGCAGGAGTGCCGCAGGCTCCGACGACCTCCGGGCCCCGGACGCGACGCTTCGCGGGCAGCTCGTCGACCTGCGTGGTCGCTACGTTGCCAGCTTCGAAGGCTCCTTCGAGCTCGGGCCGTACCGCATCGCCACGGCGAGGCTCGCCGAACGATGACGCCTGAAGTGACGGCACGCGCCGTGCTCATCCCTGTGAAGTCGTTTCACGCCGCGAAGCTGCGACTTGCAACGGTCCTCGGCGCACGCGCCCGTGAGGCGCTCGCCCGTGAGCTGGCTTCACGCGTGATCAGTGCTGCCGCTCCCCTTCCCGTCCTGGTGGTGTGTGATGACGACGAGGTCGCTGCTTGGGCCACCGAACACGGCGCCCGGGTGGCGTGGACGCCGGGCCTCGGCTTGTCGGCGGCGGTCATGGCAGGTGTCGACCAGCTCGCCACCGAAGGGGTCGAGCTGGCGATCGTGGCCCATGCGGACCTCCCTTTCGCCGGGGGGCTGGCAACGCTCGGCGAGGCCGGCACGGTGACACTCGTGCCTGATCGCCGTCGTGACGGGACAAACGTGGCGGTAGTGCCCACGGACGCAGGATTCTGTTTTCAGTATGGGGCGGGGAGCTTCGAGCGCCACCGCACAGAAGCGGCCCGGCTAGGCCTGCCTTGTCAGATCGTGTACGACCGCCGGCTCGCGATCGACATCGACCTGCCCGAGGACCTGGCTCTCCTCAAGGTGGCAACCTGACCCGATGGAATCCAACCTGCCCATACCCAACCGGGCACTGGCTGTGGGCGCGCACCCTGACGACGTCGAGTTCGGCTGCGGCGGCACGCTCGCGAAATGGGCCGCCAACGGCTGCGAGATCTTCCACCTCGTCTGCACCGATGGTTCCAAGGGGACGTGGGACCCCGCACACGACCCGGCCGAGCTCGTCGTCACACGGCGCAACGAACAGCGAGCCGCGTCCGTGGCGCTCGGAGGCAAGGGCGAGGTGGTCTTCCTCGGATGGCCCGACGGCGAGCTCGAGGCGGGGCTCCGCCAGCGTTTCGAGGTCGCGGCCTGTATCCGCAGGATCAGGCCCGATGTCATCCTCGGTCATGACCCGTGGAAGCGCTACCGCCTGCATCCAGACCACCGCAATGCGGGCTTTCTCGTGACCGACGCGATCGTCGCCGCCCGCGATCCTCTCTTCTTCCCGGAGCTCGACGCTCTGCCCCACCGGCCGAAGACTCTGCTCTTGTTCGAAGCGGACGAGCCTGATCATCTCGAGGACGTGACTCATTTTGTCGACGCGAAGCTCGCCGCGCTCTTGGAGCACCGAAGCCAGCTGCGCTCGACGATGGGTATCGCCGCGCCGAGCGCCGTCGTGAACGGCGAGCATCCCGAAGTCGTGGAGTTCAAGCGCCGTGTCACCGATCGGCTCGCCGAGCACGGGCGCAAGGGTGGCTTCGCTGCGGCCGAAGCCTTCAAGCGCATCGACGACGCCTGAGTGCGCCTTCGCCAAGCCCTTCGAGACCCCTCGTGGCCGGCCCCTTGCTCGCTCCCCGAGCAGCGAGGCGCACGGCGCCCGAACAGACGCGAGGAGGCCTCGCGACACGAACATGCCGCGAGGCCTCCTCGATAACTGCCTTATTGCAGGCCTTCGGCCTTCCTAGCGACCAGCCCTCCTCGCGGGAGCCTTCTTGACCGGGGCCTTCTTGACCGGAGCGGCCTTGACCGGGGCCTTCTTCGCAGGCGCCTTCTTGACCGGCACGGCCTTCTTGGCTGGAACGGCCTTGCGAACCGGCACGGCCTTCTTGGCCGGAACGGCCTTGCGAGCCGGAACGGCCTTGCGAGCCGGAACGGCCTTGGCAGCGCTTGGCTTGACAACTGCAAGTGATGCCGGCTTGGCCAACGGGCCGCGCGAGTTCAGGTCCTTCTTCAGCTGCGCACCGGCCGCGAAACCGATGCCCTTGGTCGCCTTGATCCGCACGGGTGCTCCTGTCTGTGGGTTGCGGCCGCGTCGGGCCGCACGGTCACGGGCCTTCAAGGTTGCAAATCCCGTGATCCGAACTGGCTCGTTTGCACGTACGGCCGACGTGATCGCGTAGATGACTGCATCCACAGCCTTTTCCGCGTCGTGCTTTGTCAGCCCGGCAAGATCGCTCACCTTGCCGACGAGTTCTGTCCTGTTCAATTTCGCCTCCTGGCATATTGTCCAACCTTCCGCAATACAAGGTGATTTTCCCGCGGAAATCAAGCATTCTCGGAACAGGGGCGCGTGACGCCGTTATTCTATGGCCTGTTCCGGACTGCAGGTCCGACTCGCCGGCGTCGAAGAGGCCTACTTATGCCTGGAAATATAAGGCTTTTGATCCGGCGCCACGCTCTTGCGACTGCTGAGGGACCCTCAGCGGACCCGGCGTTGCCAACCTTGGCCGCCGCGGCACGACGCCAGAATTCCTGCGGCGTGGCTGCCGCCGTTCGATCAAGGTTGTCGCGAAACCGAATTCCCTTCGGACATTCAAAGCGCGCCAGGTCGGCCCGGCCGGGCTCCATCATCTGTAGTTCTGTCGCCTCGCTGCCATCATAAGCTGCAAACGAGCGCCGCGATCGTCTCGCCCCCGGCGGCACGCTCGTCCACCATGATGTCGGCTGGTAGGCGCCTGGGCTACGACTCGATGGTGACCACGCCGAACGTTGATCCCCACGCTCTGGTGCTCGCGACATCGCAGCAACACGGCCATGGCATCTATCTCGGCTGCGCGCTCGGAGCTCGAGCAGTCCCCGTCTTCGCCCGCCCGCAGGACGGAGTGCTCTTGTTGGGCCCACCACGTTCGGGAAAGACGGCTGCCATCGCCGTTCCCAACGTTCTCGCGGCTTGCGGCCCAGTGATCGCAGCCTCCACCAAGGCCGACCTTCTCGCCTCGACCTGGGCGGCACGGTCCCGTGTTGGCCCTGTCCTGCTCTATGACCCCAGTGGCTCTGTACCTTGTCCGCCAGGCGTCGAGACTGTCGGCTGGTCACCGCTCGGTCTTGCAGCTACCTGGGACGGAGCGGTTCTCGTCGCCGAGTCCATGGTCCGAGCCGCGCGCCCGGGCACCGATCGTGGCGAGGCCTCTCACTGGAGCGAACGCGCGGCGGCGCTGCTTGCCGTCGTGCTCCACGCAGGAGGGCTGGAACATCGGCCGGTTCCCGACGTGCTGGCAGCCGTCGACCGGCATGACCCCGACGAGGCGCGTGCCTCTCTCGCGCGTCACGGAGCCGACCGGGCACTCGATCTCCTGGAGGGCATCGTCGCCACCGAAGGGCGCGAGCAGAGCGGGATCTGGTCCACAGCCTCGGGCGTGCTCGCCGGTTATCGGACCGACGCCGCCCTCGCCTCGACCCAGGGTCGGATCCTGGATGCTGCCGAGCTGGTGGGTAGCCGGGCGACACTGTATGTCTGCGCCGACAGCGATCATCAGCGACACGCCGCTCCCCTCGTCGCGGGGCTCCTCCGCGAGGTGCGCTCGGCCGCCTATCAGCGTTCGCGGACCGCGACCGTGGCAGGGTCCGGCGATACCGGTGATGCCTGGACGGGAGCGTCCCGGTCATTCTCGAGGCCTCCACTTCTTCTCGTCCTCGACGAACTGGCGAACATCGCGCCCCTGCACGACCTCCCGACGCTCGTTGCCGAGGGTGGCAGCCAGGGTGTCGTGACGTTGGCCTGCTTGCAGGACCTCGCACAGGCCCGGGCGCGGTGGGACCGCGAGGCGGACGGGTTCCTGTCGCTGTTCGGGACCAAGCTCGTGCTTGCCGGGATCGGCGACACCCGGACCCTCGAGGCGGTCTCTCTCCTCGCCGGCGAGCACGAGGTGCCCACCATTTCGGTCACCCGGGGTTCGCGCCGACGCGGGCTCGCCGCTTTGGGGCGGAGCACGACCCAGACCTTGTCCATGCGCAAAGAACGCGTTCTTCCTGTCGACGCCATCGCCCGGGGACATCCCGGATGCATGCTCGGCATCGAGGGCGCCGAGCCTGGTTTCCTGCGGATGACGCCGTGGTACTCGAGCTCGCCTTGGCGCGAAGCGGTCATGGACGGCCGGTGGCACGCCCGCGAACGGCACGGGGTGGTGATGTCGGCTGGGCCGGTCCGTGCAGTCACGTCAGGTCGCGACCGGACAGTCGGCCTGCGTTGAGCACCCGCCACCCGGCTCCCACTTGCCCCAGGACCAGAGCAGGCGCTCGAGCCGCGCCGGCGACGCCCAGGCGCGCCTCAGCGAGACCGGCCCGGCGCCTCCAAGCTGCGACGGACCATCGTCGGCGCCGACCGGAGCGCCTGTCGGATCTCGAGCCTCGTCTCGGCCACGTCGCCGCGAGCTGCGATACCCAGGGATCGCAGCGCGCTTCGATCGCCAACAGCATGCTCGTGGTCGTCGATCGACCAGCGCCGGCGGAAGGCCTCGATCGCCGTTGCACCCGCGCGCCACGCGGAGCGATCCGAACCGCCCGACCGGATGGCCCCGAGCTCCGAGACGAGATACCGCGGTCGTGCGACTTCTGCTGCCCGCCCGAGCCGTTCGGCCGCGGAACACCGTGACGCAACGATCGTTATGTGGATGCATTCACCGGTCGTGACGTCCCTGACACCGGTTGGCAAAGCACCCAGGACGACGAGTTGGCCCTCCAGCGGTGACCCAACTTGCCGGCCTGCCAACCGGCCTGCCAGCCGGCGCGCCTCGACGACCTCGTCGGGCGAACCACCGGCGTCTTTGACCGAGTCGCGCAACGAGTGGACGACCGCGTCGTCGCTCGCCACGATGAGCGGGTGCTGCCCCGATGCTCGGCCCCGTTGCCAACTCGCCAGCAGCGCTTCGCGCGCCGCGGGGCCGTCGGCGACGACGAGGACCTCATGCCCGGCAAAACAATGCCTTTCCGGCTCACCCGCCCCACTCCCCGCAACCTCTGGCGCATGAGGGCGGCTCCCGGGCTCCAACCGGGCAAGGTGGGGTGCGAGGATCGCGGCCGTGCCGAACCGGGCCTCGAGTGCAGCCCAAGGCGCGAACAGCACGACGCGGCCCCCGCCGGCCAAAGATGACTCGACCACCGACGAGAGCTCCCACGGGCCCAAGCACTGCGCCTCGGCCACCACGACGCTGCCGGTCCCGGGCCAGCCCGCCGGCACGTCGGCGACCGCGGTCGTCTCTATGCCCGTGACCGCCTCGAAGGAAACCGCAGCGCTGCGACCGGGCGCCACTGCGGTGACAGTCGCGTCCGGGCGGGACAAGATCTCGCCGATCGCGTCGAGCGCCGCCAGCCGTCTGCCAGGGCGGTAGGCGACAAGCTGGACCGCTTCGGGGTGCTCGTGCACGAGTTGCGTGAGCCGTTCGTGGATCTCGAGGATCGCAGGCGTCGTGTACAAGGGCTCACTGACACCTCCTGGGATCGATCGACCGGACGCGCCCTTGAGGAGCCGGCCGGACGGACGGGAGGCCAGTGAGACCGGGATGACACGGCCTTCGGCCAAGAGCGCTTCCACATCGCGCTCTACCTCCGCGACCGGGGCGCCACATGGCAACGACGCACAACGCAACCGGACGAGATCGCCTCGCCGGCACGTGCCGTCCCGCGCGGCGACGCCGTGCTCGCCGAGTGCTCGCTCGGCCCATCGCTCGCCACGCCCGCCCTCCAGTTCGGGCCAGGTGACCGGTGCGGCCGAAGCGGCCTGCGACCGCCCGGCGACCGAGGCAAGCCGGGCATCGGAGACGCCGAGCCGGTACGAGCGCTCGCGCCAGCCCGCCACGAGCTCGTCGTAGGTGGTCCCCAGGTCCTTGCCGGGCCTGGTCCTGACCGACGCGATACGCGCCGCACGTGAACCGGACCGGCCCACTTGCTCGAGGGCCTTCTCGATGTCGGCCGAACGGCGCGAGAAAGCCCGGCTCACGCCCGGGTCGATGCCGGCAAGGTCGGCCCAGGCACCCTGGAGCCCGCGCCAGGAGACACCCAGCCGACACGTGAGCTCGGAACGCAACTGCGTTTCGTAGAGGTCGCGAGCGGTACCCAGTTCGAGGAACAGCCCACGGGCGTCGAGTGCCGACCAACGACCGTCCGGCCCCGGCGCCAGGTTCGCGACAAGCACGTGACTGTGAAGGTGAGGATCAGGCGCGCGGCTGGTTCGGTGGAGAAACGCCGCTGCGACCAAGCCGCCGGCCGGGAGCGACGACGCTGCCTCGCCACGTGCGAAGGTGCGCCGGACGCGGGCGCCACGGCGCTCCAGGTAGCCGAACGCAGCCTTGGCCGCTTCCTCGTGGCCGGCACGCACGTGCGTTCGAACCTCCTCGGGACCGAGCGCATGCAACACGCTCACCGACTTCGGGGTCGAGTACGTGCAGTCGAAGGCGGCGACGCGAACCCTGTCGTGGTGCGCCGAGAGCACCTCGCCAGAAGCGGGGTCGACACCGGCGAGCAGCGCATGCAGCGCAGGGCCGTCCACCGTCCCCACCAGGCCGAGGCTCGCCGCTGCCTGCCCAAGCCAGAGCCCTTCGGGCTCGATGAGAGCACCGGCGTCCTCCCGGCCGGAGGCCACTGTTTCCAGGTAGTACCCCTCCCTGCCCCGAGCCAGCTTGGCGACACTCAGCACCGACCCTGGTTACGCGCTGTGCCGACCGCACGACCTACCGCTTCGGACGCGACCTCTACCGGCTGTAGCGGTCCAAGGCTCGACGGGCAGCCCTCGCGCCCGCGTCGACGAGGGCCGGCGGGTCGATCACCTCTGCCTTCGGTCCGAGCAGCAGGAGCAGGCGGCCGAACCAGCCTTCCGCATCGCTGACGGGGATGGTCGCCGCCAAACGGCCGTCGCCGAGCTGCACGAGGCCACTGGTGACGAGCCCCTCCACGGCAAAACGCGCCTCGGACGGCAACACGACCGTCGCCATCACGGCCTCGGACGCGCCAAGGAAGGCCTCGGGTCGAGACAGCGCCTCACGCTCTGTTTCGGAGAGCGAAGTGACGTCCCCGGCGATCCGGCCCGTCGGACGTACCGCTTGCACGCGGGCGACTTGGAAGCGCCGCAGGCCGCTTGCCCGGTGGCACCACGCGTCCAGGTACCACTTGCCTTCTCGGACGACGACCTGATATGGGTCGACGACGCGACTCGAGGGCTCCGTCGCTGACGCGCCGAAGTAGTCGATCTCGACCTGTTCGCCGGAAACGGCCGCCGCCCGGAGCGGGCCGAGCGCCGGCGACGAGTCGACCTCCACTGCAAGACGCGAGGACCCGAGCACCGTCTCGAGCTTGGCGAGCGCCCCGGCGAGGTCGCCGTGGTCGTCGGCCCCTGGCACTGCGAGCAGCGCTCGGGCGGCTACGGCAAGGGCGAAGCCCTCCTCGGGCGTGAACCGGCGGGGATGTGCGAGCTCCCGCAGGCCCTCGGCAACGACGCGGTCCTCGTCGATCAACAGGTCGATCAGCTGGTCGGGAGTGTACGGCGGCACGCCGCAACAGGCGGCGAGCTCGAGGTCATGGAGGAGCTCTGTTTCGCTCACGGAGAATCGGGCGGCCAGATCCGCAAGCCGCGCCTCGCCCACTCTGGCGAGGTACACGAGTATGGCGAAAAGCCGGTTCAGCCGGTCACCGGCCGTCGCGTGTGGCGGGGGAAGTGTGCGCCCATGTGCCAGAGCGTCGTCAGCCACCGGGCCGGCCTCCGTCGGGGCCGGCGACACCGCCGGGGGCGCCGGCAGGTTCGGCGTCGACCGGGGCACACTCGCCAGGTCCGTTGCCTGGCGCGGACGTGCCGCCAGATCTGCGAGCTGCCGGACGACGGCCGCGCGCAGATCAGGGGGACCGAGTACCTCGGCCGTGTCGCCGAGACCGACGACCCAGTCGACGAACGCGCTCTGCTCGGGGACGACGATCCGCAGGCGCACGACGCCAGACGGCTCCCAGGCCTCCACCGACCCGGCGCCGAGTGTGGCGACCACGCTCCGGGCGAGCCGCGCGTCCACGACCATCGTCACTTCCACAGGGGGGGGCCCGCAACCCTCTGCCTCGTCGCCACATGGGCCCGCTGGCCTGCCTCCGACCTGCCAGGGAAGGAAACGCACGGCTTCACGCAGATCGAATCCCGCCGGCAGCTCGAAGGCTGCTGACTTGCCGAGGCCCGGCGTGTCCTCGAAACGGTCGACCCGGAACGTGCGCAGCCCTGCGTCGGGCGCAGTCCTGTCGCGTCCGACGAGGTACCAGGCCGTCAACTTGAACGTGAGCCCGTACGGCTCTACCTCGCGGCGCCGTCCCCGGTAGCCGAAGCGCACGAGCGCCCGGTCACGCACGGCTTGGTGAAGACGGCCGAGAGCAGGCAGCGACGGCAGGACGGCGATCGGAGGCAGGCCGGGTTCGGGAACTTCTCCCGTTGCGCCGAGCTTGGCCACCGCATCCCGGCCTGCCGCGCCACCGAGTTGCACGGCGGCGACCGCGAAGCTCAGAGCCTGCTCCTCATCCGGGTCGAGCCGAAGCTCGGGAAGGTAGTAGTCCTCCGGGTGAATGCGGTAGCCGAGCTGTTCGTCGCCCGCCAACGGCTCCACGCTGATCGGGATCCCGAGCTCGCGAAGCGCCCGTTTGTCCCGTTCGAATGCCTGGCGGCTCGCCTCCTTGCCCTCCGGGTAGCCCTCCACCGTCGAGGCGATCTCCCGCAGGGAGACCAGGCGTGGCGTCTCGAGGAGAACCAGGACCAGGTTCGTCATCCGTTCGAGCCGGTCTGCTCTACCTGCTGGGGCCATCTGCTGCATGGTAGGCCGCCACCGCCAAGGGAACTACCGCCCTACCTCCCGTTGCGCGGCACGGGTCGCGACGATCCAGGCGGTGAAGTGCTCGAGGGCGTGCACGAAATGAACCGTCCGCGGCGACCAGAAGTTGTCGAAGGCGTGTTGGGTGAGCGGCAGCTCGGCATAGGCCACTGGCTCGGTGCTGTGGGCCCGGAGCGCTCTGACGAACGCGCGGGCACTCTCGACGGGAACGAGAACGTCGTTGCGGCCGTGGACGACGAAGAACGGGGGCGCTGACTCACCCACCCTCGAGATCGGCGAGGCCGCGGCGAACGCATCTGCAGCGGCCTGCTCGAACACGCGCCTTTCCAGGATCGGCGTGAGGTTGGCGTTGCCGATCCTGTCGGGGTCTACGAAGTCGTAGACGCCGTACATCGGGATGCACGCGGCGACTGTGGTGTCCTCGTCTTCGAAACCCGGCTGCCACACCGGGTCGTTGGCGGTGAGCGCCAGGAGCGCCGCAAGATGGCCGCCGGCCGAGCCACCCGACAAGAACACAAGACCGGGATCGCCCCCGTAGTCGGCGATGTGCTGCTTCACCCAGGCGAGTGCCAGCTTGCAGTCGAGGACATGGCGCGGCCACCTCGCCTTCGGGCTCAGGGCGTAGTTGGCGGTGACGCACACATAGCCCCTTTCCGCGAGATGCTCGAGCATCGGGATGCCCTGCTCGCGCTTGTCTCCCATCACCCAGGCACCACCGTGGAAGTACAGGAGCACCGGCGCCGCGGCCGGCCTTTCGGGTCCGGCTCTGCGATAGATGTCGAGGCGATGGGCGCGGCTGGCGTCGTCCGCGTACGAGATGTCGCGAAGCCGCTCGACGCTTCGTGGCCGGATCGGCAGGGCTACAACGACGCGCCGGGAGTCTTGCGGATTCCAGCTCCACCGTGGTGCGACCTGGCCCGCCTCGGCAAGTGCCACGTCGAAGTGCCCACGGGACCGCAGGCCGGAGGCGAACTGTGCCACCAGGCCCGTGCACGCGATTGCAGCCAACGCCAAGCCGGCCCAGGCCGGCCAACTCCCCAAACCACCCGCAAACCCGCAGCCGATCATCACCACGACAACGACAGCTGCGAGATGCAGCGGCGCCTCGCCGACGATCCAGCTCGGCACGAAGGAGAGACCCGAACCCACCGGTCCGCGCAGCGGCATAAGGGAGGTCAGCGAAAGCACGACCGCCACGACACCAACCGCGAAGCACGCCCAATTCACCTTGGCATGTTATCCATGAGCACAGTAGGGACTTTCGGCCCTAGGGTTCACGGCGCGCCGCGGCCAAGATGCGGTGGGGAGGTGAGGCTCGTGAGCCACACGTCAGTTGCGGGTGGAATGAACTTGCTCGCAGCGCTGGTGCACCTAGGGGGAACCGGCAAGTACATCAGCTGGGGAGTCGTCCAGATCTCGCTGGCGAACCTGATCGTCATCGCGGTCATGATCGTCATGCTCGTCGCCGCGATCGTGCTGCCGTTTCCCAGGCATGAAGCGAGACGGAAGTGAGCGCGTCCGCGGTCGATACCCTTACCGTCAGCCCCGAGAAGGGAACCTGGACCGGCAAGCTCCGCGAAAGGGCGGTCGAGGCCTTCCCGCCGGACCGCCTGCTGCCGGACCGCCAGCCCGCCTACGTGGCGTCGTGGACCTACGTCTTTGGAGCCTTGACGATCGGGGCTTTCATCGTCGTGCTGCTGTCGGGCGCCGTGCTCGCCGTCGAGGGCCCGGCGTGGTGGCACAAGTCCAATGCCGGGCTGTTCGTGAACTCGGTACACCTGTGGGCCACCGAGTTCTTCTTCCTGTTCATGGTCGTGCATCTATGGGCCAAATTCCTCATAGCGGCGTGGCGCGGCCCGCGCAAGGCGACCTGGATCACCGGCGTGATCGCGTTCGCAATCTCCATCGCGACGGCCTTCACGGGTTATCTCTCGCAGCAGAACTTCGACTCGGAATGGATCAGCACCCAGGCCAAGGACGGCATCAACGCCACGGGTGCCGGTGCCTTCTGGAACGTTCTCAACTTCGGCCAGATGCTGATGTGGCACATCGTGCTGCTTCCGCTCATCGTCGCGATCCTGATCGGGCTTCACGTCCTGCTCGTCAGGCGCCACGGCGTCGTTCCGCCGTTCGCTCCGACCGAGGCTCAACTCGCCAAGGCCGGCCTCAGCCTCACCACCACCGTCACGGCCGCGACGTCTCTGCTTGTGCCACAAGAACTGACTGAGCCTTCGCCACAAGAGCAACCCTTGCTGCAGGAGCCGCTGGCACAGGAGCCCACGTCGGAGGAGCCGCCGGCACAGGAGCCGCTGGCACAGGAGCCCACGTCGGAGGAGCCCACGTCGGAGGAGCCGCTGTGGACGCTACCGGAGGACCAGTCATGAGCGCGACCAGCGCATCCGACACCTCCGGGGCCCACCGGGCTCGCCGCTTCAAGACGGACCGTGACGTCGTCGAGTGGCAGGGGGACTACAGGCGCTATGACATCGCGAAAGAGGTCCTCATCTCGTTCCTGGTCGTCCTTGTTCTGGTGGTCGCCTGTGCCATCGTGTTCTCATCGCCCGATGACCCTCCAGTGACGGTGAAATCCTGGTCGAACGCCGCACCGGTGGACTTCGCGCAGACCGCAATGGCCGAGCTCAACGGAACGAGCGGGGTCGCGACTTACGGGCCGCCCTACACGAACACGGCGGGCGCCAGCCAGAAGCTCGGCCCGATCTCGCTCGAGCACGCTGTGGGAGTCAGGATCCCGATCAACACCGCCCAGGACTTCGTGCTGAAGCCGCTTGCGACACTGCCGAACCGCCCAGCTCTTGATGCCGCGCTTGCGGAGTACCAAGGCGCGTCCGCGACACAACGAACGAAGTGGGACGCCGCCTACAAGAGAGTCGTCGCAAACGCGACCTTCTCCAGTGGCCAGCTCGTCGTGAAGGGCGGCCCTTACGGCCCGGTTGGCGTTCTCATCGGCAACCTCGAGTCGATGGCACGGACCGGAGCCCTTGATGGCGCCCTTCTTGCGACGCCTCAGCTGTACGCGACCAATTACACCAACCCGCTGCTGTTCATCGCGGACGGCATGTATCTGGCCGATCAAGCGAGCCTGCGTCATCTCCAGGGAAGCCAATGGGGAATGATGAACGAGACCGGGAACTTCCCCGGGCAGGCCTGGCTCTGGCTCTACACCATGTGGTACCAGGTTCCTCCGATGAACAGCTCCAGCAACGGTGACATCGAGGTGTGGGCGATCATGATGGCGCTCACGTTGCTGCTGGCCCTGGTGCCGTTCATACCGGGCTTGAGGTCCATCCCGCGGCGGATAGGCATCTATCGCCTCATCTGGCGCCATCACTACCGCTCGCTCGGCCCCGACGTGCTCTCACAGATGCCTCCCGGTCGCACGCCGTCCCGCCGGTAAGGTCGAAGGGAACCGACGGAGGGCTCGGATGGCTTTACGCGTGTTCCTGGTCGACGATCACGAGATCGTCCGAAGCGGCTTGCGGGGCATACTGGAAGCCGACGGCGACATCGAGGTCGTCGGCGAGGCGGCCACCGCTGCGGAGGCGACCACCCGTGGTATCGCTCTCGGTCCGGATGTGGCGGTGCTCGACATCCGGCTTCCTGACGGCGACGGGATCGAAGTGTGTCGCGAGCTGCGCTCACGACTGCCAGGTGTCCAGTGCCTGATGTTGACGTCGTTCGCCGACGACGAGGCCCTCTTCGCCGCCATCATGGCGGGAGCGTCCGGGTATGTGCTGAAACAGATCCGTGGCAGCGATCTGTTGGACGCAGTGCGTCGGGTCGGACGGGGCGAGTCCCTCATCGACCCGTCCATGACAAAGCGCGTCTTCGACCGACTTCGCGACGGACCCACTCGCGACGAACGCCTCGACCGGCTTTCGGATCAGGAACGGCGTGTCCTCGACCTCGTCGCCGAGGGCTTGACGAACCGGCAGATCGCCGACCGCCTCTACCTGGCGGAGAAGACCGTCAAGAACTACGTCTCGAGCATGCTCTCCAAACTCGGGATGGACCGGCGCAGCGAGGCTGCCGCCTACGCTGCGCGACTGTCCGAGCGTCAGAGCGCGAGGCAAGCGGCCAGGCGAGCCGATGGGGGCGGCTTCGGGTCTCCTTCCTGACAGCGCCGCCCACGCAGCCCGGCCGCAGGGGCTGGCGACCACAGTCGGCGCTCACGCAAGGCGAGCCCTAGATCCCCAGGCTGGCTCCGCGCACAATCTGTTGTGCCTCCTCGGCGCCGCTCAGCGAGACTCTCGCGACCTGACCCCGACCGGAGAGGAACAGCACGAGCTCCTGGGCACCGCCGCTGAGCACAGCACGGGGTTCCCCCCGGCGAGCGACGATCCGCTCGCCTTCAGGCCGCTCGAGATCGAGCCCGGCACCCCGGAGCTTGCGGGTCAGCACCCGGGACATGCGACCGAGAGTGACCCAGAGGGCTGCGTCGAGCTGCGGCTCGTTTCTCGGCACCCAGGTTGGCGCCGCTCGGCGTACGTCTTCGGCGTGCACGAAGTACTCGACCAGGTTGACGAGACCGTCGATCGGCCGCCACAACAGCGGAGGCCCGGAGCGAACTTTGGCCACGAGGCCCGCGTATCCGTGGCTCCTCAGCGCATGCGCCATCGAGCTGTCGGTGAGCTTGGGAAACGGTCCGCCGAGCAAGATGCCGGGCATTGCAAGCGGGCGGCGCTCGCGCACGAACAGGTGAGCTGCGAGGTCCCTCGTCAACCACCCCGCGCACAGAGTCGGCGCGTCCGGGCCGGCCTCGGACAGCTCATCGCAAAGACGGGCGCGCTCTGATCCGGCGAGGTGAGACGTGGGCATGTGGGCTCCTTGCGACGTTGGGCTCTGTGACGGTACCCGGACACCGTCAGGCTTCGAGCCTCATCGTGGCGGCGCTCCGATGCGCTCGGCAACCGCTGCCTCGTGCGCCAACAGCCACTGCTTCATCCAAAGCCCGCCGCCATAGCCGACGAGGCTGCCGTTGGACCCGATGACGCGGTGGCATGGGAGCACGATCGCAAGCGGGTTCTTGTTGTTCGCCATGCCGACCGCCCGGCTCGCCTTCGGGCTGCCGATCCGGGCCGCCACCGACCCGTAGCTCTCGGTCTTCGCATACGGGATGTCCGCCAGCGCCCACCAGACCCGAAGTTGGAAGGCCGTGCCCGTGGGGACAAGCGTGAGATCGAACCTCGTCAGCTCACCGGCAAAGTACGCCCCGAGCTGCTCGGCGGCCTTGGCCAGATGAGCGCCGGCACACGATGAGGCCCGAGAGTCGTCGCGAGCGGCGAAGCAACCGGGAAGCTGAAGCTCGCGAAGGCCCGTGTCGTCGGCGACGAGAAGGATCTCGCCGATCGGTGCTCGGCAGGTGCTCCAGTAGCTGGCCGGCGCCTCGTTGGCAACGAGCGTCATGCTGCTTGCTCCTTTCTCACCGTCTGACGGCGGTTGCCCGTGTCCGTTCCAGGACGCATCGGAGCGGACCACAGGTACTGCAACGCGTACGAGCGCCACGGGCGCCACGCCTCGGCCGTCGAGGTGGCGCTTCGAGGATCACCCGGAAGCCCACGGGCCTCGAGGGCCCGGCGGACCCCGAGATCGCTCGGCAGGAAGGCGTCGGGATCACCGAGGCCACGCAGGCGGATATAGGCCACGGTCCACGGCCCGATCCCGTCAATGGCGAGCAACCGCCCGGCGACGGCGTCCCTGTCGGCACCAGCGTCGAGGATCACCTCTCCCGATGCGAGGGCCGACGCGAGCCTGATAGCAGCTCTCGCACGGCCGGCCGGCATCGGCAATTGCTCAGGCGCAAGCGCCGCGATCACCGGTGCGCTCGGGAACAGGCACGTGAGCGAACCGGACGCCTCGCCCAGCCTGAGCCCGTGAACAGCGGCAAGGCGACCTGCCACAGTCCGGGCGCCGGCCACGCTCACGTGTTGGCCGAGGACCGCCCGGAACGCCAGCTCGTCACCATCGACGTGCCCTGGCGCTCGCAGGCCGGGCATCGCCGTGACTGACGGACCGAGAACGGGGTCGGCTCCGAGCGCCTCGACGACTGCTACCGGATCGGCATCGAGATCGAACAGCCGTCGCAACCGGCGGACCGCGGCTGTGAGATCGCGTAGGTCCTCGAGGGCGAGCACGCATCGCAGGCAGCTCTGAACTCCGGCATCGACGCTGACCTCGGCGATACCGGTCCCGTGGGGCAAGGACAGAGTCCGGCGGTAGCGCCCCGCGTCACCTTCCTCGACCCCGGGGATCGCCCGCGCGGCAAGGAACCCGAAGAGCTGCTCAGCCTGAAGCGGGGGTCGGTACGCGAGCCTGAGGGCGACGGTGCCGGGCGCGGACCACGACACACTCCGCGACCCACCCCGGGCGGTCGAGCGCGCCCTGAGCGCCATCGGGGCGACAGCGAAGACCTCCTTGATCGTTTCGTTGAATTGCCGCACGCTCGAGAAGCCGGCCGCGAAGGCGATCTCTGCGGCACGGAGCCCTGTCGTCTCGAGCAGGATCCGCGCCGTCTGAGCGCGCTGGGCCCGGGCGAGCGCCAGCGGACCCGCCCCTACCTCGGCGACCAGCAGCCTGTGGAGATGTCGCTCGCTGTATCCGAGCCGGCGGGCCAGTCCCGGCACGCCGTCCCGGTCGACGACGCCGTCGGAGATGAGGCGCATCGCGCGCCCGACCGCGTCGGCGCGGCGGTCCCATTCCGGTGAGCCGGGGGTCGCGTCCGGCCTGCACCGCTTGCACGCGCGAAAGCCCGCCCGCTGCGCCGCTGCGGCGGTCGGGAAGAAGCACACCCTCGTCGGCCGAGCAGCCGGCGACGGGCAGCTAGGCCGACAGTAGATACCCGTCGAGGTGACAGCGACGAAGAACCACCCGTCAAAACGGGCGTCGCGGCTCCGCACCGCCAAGTACCGGGCATCGTCGTCGAGCAGTGCCGACACGGCGGCCCTCGCCGGCCCAGTCCCGACCGTCACTTCGCCCATGCCTGGAGTCTGTCAGGCGCCCCGGCCAGAGTCTGGCGGAAATCGGACAGAGGCGTCAGACCACGGCCGGGTCCCGCCCCTACTGTTGGACACGACGAGGAGGTCCAACCGTGCCACTTCACCCTCACACGCCTGACGCCGACAACTACGACGAGTTGAGCTTTCGGCCGCAGTTCTCCCAACACGGGGAAGTCGGCGAGGTCCCGCGCCTGCGCCTTGCCGACAAGGGCATGCCTCCCCGGATCGCCTTCCAGATCATCCACGACGAGCTGATGCTGGACGGCAACGCCCGGCTCAATCTCGCGACGTTCGTGACGACCTGGATGGAGCCCGAAGCCGAGCTGCTCATGGCCGAATGCGCCTCAAAGAACATGATCGACAAGGACGAGTACCCGCAGACGGCTGAGATCGAGCGGCGATGCGTGAACATCCTCGCACGCCTCTGGCACGCCGAAGGCTCCGGCGCGACGGGTTGTTCGACCACCGGGTCGAGCGAGGCGTGCATGCTCGGTGGCCTTGCCCTCAAGTGGCGCTGGCGGCAGCGCCGCGCTCCCGCCGGGCTCCCGGTGGACCGTCCGAATCTCGTCATGGGCGCGAACGTCCAGGTCTGCTGGGAAAAGTTCTGCCGCTACTTCGACGTCGAAGCCCGCCTGGTCCCGGTGGGGCCGGAGACGGCCCATCTCACTGCGGAGGACGCCGTCAAAGCCTGCGACGACAACACGATCGGAGTCGTGGCCGTCCTCGGATCGACCTACGACGGGGCTTACGAGCCTGTGGCCGAGATCGCCGCCGCGCTCGATGCCCTCGCGACCGGGGGCGGCCCTGACGTGCCGATGCACGTGGACGGGGCGTCTGGCGGGCTGGTGGCTCCGTTTCTCGACAAGAGACTCAGATGGGACTTCCGGGTGCCGCGGGTCCAGTCCATCAACGTTTCCGGCCACAAGTTCGGGCTCGTCTATCCTGGCGTCGGCTGGATCCTGTGGCGTGACGCCAAGGCCCTGCCGGACGACCTCGTGTTCAAGGTCAACTACCTCGGTGGCGAGATGCCGACGTTCGCCCTGAACTTCTCCCGGCCGGGAGCCCAGGTAGTGGCGCAGTACTACAACTTCTTGCGCCTCGGCGCCGACGGCTACGGCGAGGTCCAGGCGGCTTGCCGGGACACGGCGCAGTGGCTCGCCGGTGAGATCGAGCGGCTCGGCCCGTTCACGCTCGTCTCGAGAGCCGAAGGGATTCCCGTGTTCGCGTTCCGGCTGACAGACACCCTGCCTTACAGCGTCTACGACATCTCCGAATCGCTCCGCTCGTTCGGTTGGCTCGTTCCCGCGTACAGCTTGCCGCCGGCGCTCGACGACGTGTCGGTGCTGCGCGTGGTGGTGCGCAACGGCTTCAGCCGTGATCTCGCGAGGATGCTCCTGGACGACCTGCAGGCGGTGCTGAAGAGGCTGGCGACCTCGGCCGGGCCGAATCGGGGACCGACGGAGAACAAGGCAAGCTTTCACCATTGACCTGCGGATCTCAGGCCGACGGCTGCCCGAGGCGTGCGATCCCGTTCATCCAGGTCTGCCAGGGATGCTGGTCACCGTGCGTTCTTCCTGCCTCGCGCCGGCCGCCAGTCGAGCGCACCTGGGTCATCCCCCGGGCGCGAACACCCCCTCGTTACCATCGTGGCACGCCCGATGGGAAAAGGGGAGTCCAATGGACCCGAACGTCACACCTGAGGTGGAGATCCGCGCAAGTGCCCGGCGCCGCAAGACCGGCGTTGCGTTCTGGGAGGCAGGCCACGTGGTCGTCGTCGTGCCAGAGCGCATGTCGCGCGCGGCACGGGACAGTTTCGTCGAGCAACTGGTCAGGCAGTTGCTCCAGCGCACCGGCCGCCGCCACGCCTCCGATGCCGGGCTCGCCGCGCGTGCCGCCGTCCTGGCGGACCAGTACCTCGGTGGCATCCGGCCGTCCTCGATCCGATGGTCCACGCGCCAACAACGGCGTTGGGGATCATGCTCGCTCCACTCCCGGGAGATCCGCATCGCATCCCGCCTCCAGACGGTCCCGGAGTGGGTGCTCGACGGGGTGATCGTCCACGAGCTCACGCATCTCCTCGAGGCCGGCCACACGGCCCGCTTCCACGAGCTTGCCAACAGCTACCCGCGCCAGGTCGACGCGCACACCTATCTCGACGGCTTCGGCCACGGCCTCACGACCGCCGGGTTCCCACTCAGCACCGAGGAGGACGACGTGCCCGCAGAGGTGGACGGCGATGGCGTCGCCGCCTGCGCCTGGTAACTGAGAAAAGTCGACGTCGCTCCATTACAACACCGTTGCAGAAGGGCTCAGCCCGACATTCACAGCGGTCGAGTTACTACGATCCGCGTTTCGATCGTCCAAGTGATCCAACGTTGAAAGTACGCGATCGTCCTGCTCGGTCCCGCCATGAGCGGCTGGAGGAGTCAAGCCATACGCTCAGGCACAGGAGGACTCTCGAAAGGAGCTCGTGCCCGTCGGCTGTGTGCAATCGGTCGGCCATGAGGCCGCGGCCGCGGGATGGCGGTCGTCCGCGATCGCGCCGAGCCGGTCCGCCTGATGTTCCACACATCAGCGAGCGGTCAAGGCCCGTTCGCCCGCTTGGCGTCGCGTACCCGCGAGGCCATGGAGCCGATCCCCGGGGATGACGCCGAGATCTCCTCGCCGCCAGGGAGCCCTGCGGAGATAGGGCTCCACCTGAGCCCGGTGCGTCGACGGCTCGGCCTGGCAACCCTGTTGCTCGTGCTGTTCCTGACGTTCATGGACAACACGGTGATCAGCGTCACCTTGGCGAACGTGCAGTCGACCCTTCATACCGGGATCACCCAGCTGCAGTGGGTGATCAACGGCTATGCCCTCGTCTTTGCGAGCTTCATGTTGATCTTCGGCTCGCTCGGTGACCAGCTCGGCCGAAAGAAGGTGATGCTTTCGGGCGTCATCTTGTTCTGCTGTGGTTCGGTCCTCGCCGCGTTGGCGCCAAACGCCGATGTCCTGATCACCGGCCGGGTCATCATGGGACTCGGGGCGGCGGCGTCCGAGCCGGGCACGCTCTCGATGATCCGCCACCTCTACCCCGAGCGGCGATCGCGTGCGAAGGCACTCGGGGTATGGGCAGGCGTGTCCGGGCTTGCGCTCGCCATGGGACCGTTGATCGGTGGCCTGCTGGTGGGCGTGTACTCCTTCCGGGCAGTCTTCTGGTTCAACCTGTTCTTCGGCTTGGTCGCACTCAGCGGCGCGGCGCTGATCCTGCCCGAGAGCGTCAATACGGTTCGCCGTCGTTTGGACTTCCCAGGCTTTCTTCTCGGCGCCGGTGCCCTCGCCGCTGTCTCCTTCGCCGTCATCCAGGGCGAGTCGTCGGGCTACAGGAACTTCAGGATCGACGAGCTGTTCGCCGCCTCGTTCGTCCTCGCGATCTTCTTCGTGCTCTACGAACGCACAGCAACGAACCCGATCCTCGACGTCTCGTTCTTCAAGCGTTCAGCCTTTGCTGGTTGCAACATCGTTGCGTTCTGCACGTACTTCGGTACCTTCTCGATCTTCTTCTTCGTGGCTCTGTATCTCCAGGACGTAGGCACGAGCTCGGGCTACGGAACCGCGCTCGACTTCGCTCCGATGGCAGCCGCAATGGTCATCGCTTCGCTCCTGACCGGACGTTGGGTGGCGCGATCCGGCCCGAGGCTGCCGATGACCGTCGGTTGTGCACTCGCGGGAATCGGAATCATCCTGACCGAAGTCGTCCTGACTCCCAGTTCGGGCTTGTCGACCATCGGCTGGACGCTCCCCATCGCCGGTGTGGGGTTCGGCATCGCAATGGTCCCGGTGACCTCCACTGCCCTCTCATCTCTCCCCGCCGAGCACTCAGGCATGGCGGCATCCGCCACGAACACCAGCCGCGAGCTCGGAGCCGTCGCCGGCGTGGCGATCCTCGGATCGATGGTGAACGGCCAGCTGATCACGAGCCTTGTTCGTCAGCTCAACCTGATCGGTATCCCGAAGCATTTCCAGGACACGGTCATAGCGGCGGTCACGACCGGCACGTTCAACTCCCAGGCCAAGCAATTCAAGGGAACGCCGGCGATCACGAAGATCGTGAGGGAGGTGACCCAGGCAGCGTACGTCGCGTTCGGCCACGGCCTGAACGCCGCGCTCTCGGCTGCCGGGGCGATGATGCTCGTGTGTGCGATCGTCGCCGCGTTCACGATGCATGCGCGGATGCGGGCGTCCGCCGAGTTGCACACCCGCTCACACGACTGAGGCGTTGCCGGTCCGGGGGCTGCCCCGGTCCTGGCACGTGCCTGGTGCCGGGCCAAGCCCACCTCGGCGATATCAGGCGACCGGAGGCGACCGGCGTCGACCGGTGTCGGGCCAAGCCCACCACCGAGCATCTACGCTTGACAACCGACGTTGCACGGTTTCGCCGTTAGCCCAGGCGATGCGTACCGGTTGGAGGATGTCTGGCTGAGCTAGGCGGCCGAGCTGAGCTCGGCGAAAAGGAGCCCACGACCGCCCTTGCAGGCGGCTCGGCGGCCGGTTTCGGTTCTCCCGAGCGTGGATGGCCTCCCACGCCACGGTTTCTCACCAGCCCCGGCTGGCGCTATGTCGTGCGCCGGATCCTCCTCTCAATTCCAGTGGTGCTCGGCGTGGTCGTCGTCACGTTCCTGCTCCTGAGGCTGATCCCCGGCGACCCGGCCCGCATGGTTCTCGGCCCGCATGCGCCGGAGTCAGCAGTCGCGGCGCTTCGTCGGCAACTCGGCTTGAACCTGCCGATCTGGCGCCAGTTCTGGGCCTACCTGTACGCCCTTGCCCATGGCAACCTCGGCACCTCGATCTACTACAAGGCTCCGGTCGCCTCCCTCATCGCCCCCCGCCTCGCGTTGACCGGATCGCTCGTACTGGTCGCGACGTTCTTCGCGATCGTGATCACGGTGCCGCTGGCAGCCTTCGCCGCCACCCGCCAGGACCGGCCCGGCGACCACGCCGTGCGGCTGTTCTCGCTGATGGGCCTCGGGATGCCCAAGTTCTGGTTGGGCATCATCATGATCATCTTCTTCTCGCTCGACCTGCACTGGTTCCCGGTCGGCGGCTACGGCACGACCTTGTGGCAACACCTGTATTCGCTGGTATTGCCCGGGCTGTGCGCTGCCTTCGCCATCGTCCCGGTGCTCATCCGGAGCTTGCGGGTCGGCATGCTCGAGGTGCTCGGAGCCGACTACGTGGCGACCGCTCGCGCAAAGGGGCTGCGCCCGTCCCGTGTCACGTTCGTGCACGTCGCCCGGAACGCGCTCGTCCCGACCGTCACCTTGCTCGGGATCAACATCGCCTACCTGATCGGGGGCACCGTGGTGATCGAGCGAGTCTTCGCCCTGAACGGGCTCGGCGATTTGATGCTGTCCTCGATCGGCGTCAACGACTTCCCGGTCGTGCAGGGCGTCACGCTCGTCTACGCGCTCGGCGTGATCGTCGTGATCTTGATAACCGATCTCGTCACCGCACGGCTCGACCCGAGGATAAGGCTCAAGTGAACGCGGCGATCACACCGTCGGTGGCGCTGATCGAGCCGGAGCACGAAGTCGCTCGCCGGCCCTCCTTCAAGTCGCGAGCGCTCCACAACCGGACCTTCATGGCGGGCGCCGTCATGATCACCACCATCGTCGCCCTCGTGTTGCTGGCCCCGGTCATCGGTCGCTACAGCCCGGTGGGACAGGACCTCCTGCACACACTCTCGGGCCCGAGCGCGCTTCACTGGCTGGGAACCGACGAGCTTGGCCGCGACACGTGGTCACGCCTGTTGTACGGCGGGCGCACCGACCTGCAAGTCGGCGTGCTCGCGGTGATCTTCCCCTTCTGCTTCGGCGTGTTCATCGGCACGGTGTGCGGCTACTTCGGCGGACGCCTCGATTCGACCGTCATGCGGATCGTGGACGTCGTGCTGGCGTTCCCCTTCTACGTCTTGATCATCGCCCTGGTCTTCTTCGTTGGTGTGGGCACCCACGGCATCTACATCGCGTTCGCACTGACCGATTGGGTCGTCTACGCCCGGATGACGAGAAGCGGGACGATGGTCGCCCGCACCCTCGACTGGGTGGCCGCCGCGGAAGGTGGCGGCCTTTCGAGAGCCCGTGTGCTGTGGCGGCACATCTTGCCCAACACGGTCACCCAGGCGATCGTCTACTCGATGTCCGACATCGTGATCGTGATCCTGGCCGTCGTCACGCTCGGTTACCTCGGCCTGGGGATCCAGCCTCCCGCGCCGGATTGGGGATCGATGATCACCGACGGCCAGAACTTCCTCCAGACCGACCAGTGGATGGCCATCATGCCGGGAGTGGCCGTCGTGTTCACAGGAATCGCCCTGTCGCTGCTCGGCGACGGACTCGCGGACATACTGCGGCCCGAATGACTCCCATCTTGGAGGTCGAGGGGCTCGTCGTCGAGATGCGGCGCCACGGTGTGGCATTTCGAGCAGTAGACGATGCCTCGTTCTCGCTGGAGCGTGGCGGCGCGCTCGCGATCGTCGGCGAGTCGGGATGCGGCAAGAGCCTTACGCTGCGGGCGATCATGGGACTGTTGCCAAATGGGGGGCGCATCACCTCGGGCCGGGTAGTCATCGACGGCGTGACCCTCGGCACGGCCGCGGGGGGCCGGGGACGCGGCCACAGCCAACGCCAACGCATGTCGATCGTCTTCCAGGACGCCCTCAGTGCCCTCAACCCGGTCGCGACCGTCGGGAACCAGATCGCCGAGGCCCCGCGGCACGTGCTCGGCCTCGGCCGCAGCGCCTCGCGAGAAAGAGCGCTCGAGCTCCTGCACCTGGTGGGGATCCCCGATCCTGAGCGTCGCTACCGTGCCTATCCGCACGAGTTGTCGGGAGGCACCCGCCAACGGATCATGATCGCGATCGCATTGTCGTCGGACCCGGCGATCCTGTTGTGCGACGAGCCGACGACCGCCCTCGACGTCACGATCCAGACCCAGATCCTTGCCCTGCTGGCAGAGCTTCGCGCCGAGCGCGGCCTGTCGCTCGTCTTCGTCACCCACGACCTCGGCGTCGTCAGCCAGGTCGCAGAGCGGCTCGCTGTCATGTACACAGGTCGCCTCGTAGAGACCGGGACCACCGCTGCCGTGCTCGCCACGCCGAGGCACCCCTACACCGCCGGCATGCTCGCGGCAGCGCCGGACGTGGACACCCCAGAGCGCGAGCCGCTCGCGATCCCGGGCTCGCTTCCGGACCCGCTCCGGCTTCCGAGCGGTTGCACGTTCCATCCCCGCTGTCGGTTCGCGACGCCCGAGTGCGTTACGACCGACGTCCGCCTCGAGCCCGTCGGTCCCGATCACGAGGCAGCATGCCTGCACTCCGACGAGCTTGCGACGCCAAGAGCGGCCGGCAACCGTGGCTGACGCGCTCATCGAGGTGGACAACCTCTATGTGAGCTTCGCTGCCGAGCACGGCCGCCTGCTGCGAGCCGTCGACGGCGTCACGTTCCAGGTCGCCGAAGGCGAGGTCATCGGCCTCGTGGGCGAGTCCGGATGTGGCAAGACCACCATCGCGAAGTGCATCGCGGGCCGGATCGCCCCGACCTCGGGGACGGTGCGCTTCGAGGGTCGCGAGCTCGGCCTGAAGCGAGCCGCACAGGACAGGCGTGCGATACAGATGGTGTTCCAGGACCCCTATTCATCGCTCAACCCCCGCATGACCATCCGTCAGGTCCTCAGCGAGCTGCTGCGGGTCCACCGGCTCGTCGCCCGCGTCGGCATCGAGGAGCGGTGCGTGCAGCTCATGGCACTCGTCGGCCTCCCGCGTGACGCTCTGGATGGCCTGCCGAGCCAGTTCTCCGGGGGTCAGCGACAGCGGATCGCGATCGCACGGGCGCTCGCTGTCGAGCCGCGCGTCATCATTGCCGACGAGCCCGTCTCCGCACTGGACGTCTCCGTGCAGGCCACGATCCTCCGGCTCTTCGAGGACCTGCGCAGCCGCCTCGGTCTGACCGTCGTGTTCATCTCGCACAACCTGGCCGTCGTGCGCCACCTGAGCGACCGCCTCGCGGTCATGTACCTCGGGCGAATCGTGGAGGAGGGCGATCGCGAATCGGTCTTTCGCGACCCGCGCCATCCCTACACACGCGCGTTGCTCGCGTCCGCGCCGCGCCTGCACCAGGTCGAGCTCGTCCGACCGATGGTGAAAGGCGAGCCACCAAGCCCGATCGACATCCCGACCGGCTGCTCGTTCCATCCCCGCTGCCCGCGTGCCGCGGAGGTGTGCAGCAGCGACAAACCTCGTCTCGAGCGCGTCAGCACGAGCGCGGCGCACTTGGCGGCGTGCCACTTCCGCGACGAGACATCTCCCGAGGCTGTCCAGGGCCAGTGACCAACACGCTGTTGGACCTGCAGCCCATCCCACCCGCCCGTCTCCAGCGGCTCGAGGCCGCCATCGCCTCGCTGCTCCAGACTCGCCTTGACGTCGTCCTGCCCCAGGGCGAGGCGGTCCTCCCGCTCGAAGCGGCTGTGCGCGGAGTCGGCCGGATCGGCGTCGTCGCGCTCAACCTCACCACGGGCCCATATGGTGCCGCGATCGGACGTTGGCTTCGCGAAGCGGGAGCGACGGTCATCGGGATCGAGGCCGAGCCTCGCAAGGCTGTCGAGCCGGAGGAGGTCGAGCGAACGCTTCGGGCCCACCCCGAGATCTCAGTGGTGAGCTTTGTCCACGTCGAGGCTGCGAGCGGGGTCCGCAACGATGCCGCGGCCATCGCCGGGCTCGCCCGCGAGAGCGGCGCCCTCATCATGCTCGACGTCGTCGCTTCGGTCGGGGCGCACGAGGTTCGCCTCGACGACTGGGGCATCGACATCGCCGTGATCGGACCACAGAAGGCCTTGGCCGGGCCCAGCGGCATTTCGATTGCCGCGGTGAGCGGCCGTGCCTGGCAAACGATGCGCGACAATCCCGGCGCACCCCGGGGCTCGGTGCTCTCGCTGCTCGACTGGAAGGACCAATGGGTCGACTCGGACAAGAGCACCATCCCCGGAACGCCGTCGCCGCTCGAGATCCTCGCCCTCGAAGCTGCGGTCGAGCGCGTCCTTGCCGAGGGCCTGCAAAGCGTGCAGAGGCGTCATCGCGCGTCCGCGACAGCTAGCCGCGCCGGTGCGCGCGCCCTCGGGCTGGCTCCCTTCGCCAGCGACGCCGACGCGGCAGTCGTCGCAACGACGCTCGCCGCGCCGCCTGGTATCGATGCACGCTCCCTCGTCGAACGGGCGCGGGCTGATCGCCCTGTCGCCGTCTCGTCGGGCTTCGGCGAGCTCGCCGGCACGGTCGTGCGGATCGACCACACGGGCCAGCGCGCCCGCCTCAGCGTCGTGCTTGAAGCGCTCGAAGCGCTGGGGACCGCCCTGAGCGCCTCGTCTCAAATGCGAGGCTCGATCCCGGCGGCCCTCGGCGCAGCAGAACAAGCCTGGTCAGCCGAGGAGGCCCGCTCTTTGCCTTGAGACGGCCGAGCCGGCGTCACGACTGGCAGCCGAGCCCGTGGTGATCCCATTCAGCCAGCGGCGTCATCGGCGGTCGGCGTCGACGAGGCGGGCACCGTCTGTCCGGCGGGCGTCTTGCTCGAGCGGCCTGCCATAGGCGGCTGAGCGCTCCGCAACGTCGAAGACCTCGGCATGCCAGCCATGAGAGGCGAGCCACTCGATCGCCTCTGCGGGAGCTGTGGAGCGCCAAAGCGCGACGTAGTCGCCCGGCCCGCTGGCACCGTCGGGGTGGGCCTCGCGCCATGCTTGAAGACGCCGGGAACTGGCCAATGTGAGACCCAGGCGGCTTGTCGGCACCGACAGCTCCGCTGCGCGGACAACAAGCGAGTTGCTGGCTTGCGGGGACAGGTAGGCGAGCACTCCCTCGGCCAGCCAGGCGACCGGCGAGCACGCGTCGAACCCCGCGTCGCCGAGTGGACGGGTCCAGTCCTCGGAAAGATCGACCGGCACGGCGATTCGCTCACAGGAGGGTCGCCAGGCTTCGGCCCGGACCACCTGCTCCTTGAACTCCAGCACGTCAGCCAGGTCGAGCTCGAAAACCCGGAGCTTGTCCGGCCAAGCCAACCGAAAGGCACGCGCGTCGAGACCGGCACCAAGGATCACCACCTGCCGACATCCGCGTGCGCAGGCGTCGAGCACGAGATCGTCGAGAAAACGGGTCCGGACGGTGATCCAGGCGACCAAGCGAGCAGGCCGGCGGCGGCTCTCGGCCCCGTCCGGCGAGCGAGGACTTGATCCAGCGGCTCGTACGAAACTGGCCGCGAACCGATCCGCGAAGAGCCGGTCGGATCGGGTCGTCTCGGCGGCGCGAACGGCCGCGACGCCTACCGCCGTCACCCCGACAGCAGGAAGGACAGGCCCACGACGAGGCATCGAGTCAGCATACGGACGCGAGCGTCTCGCAGCCTCGGGGACGCCGGTCTAACCGATCGGCCGACTCGACCTCTTAGAAAGGCGATGGCGAACTGCTCGTCAAAGGCCGTACGCAGTCGGGTGCTTCGGCTCGTAGAGCATCATCTCGCCCGCGCCAGGCACTATCAGGGTGGTTGTCAGCCCGAAGCCGTCGTCCCTGATCTCACGTGTGAGCTTGGCGCCCGTCGCCCTAGCTCTGCACGGTTTCTCAATGACCGTGGTTCTCCTGGGGTTCCTGTGGGTGATCTGAGAAGATTTCGGGGTGTCGAAGCTGACGGAATGGACTGACCTGCTCGAGCGCCTGGGTGATGATCCATCGGCTGCGTTGGAGACGACTGCGTGCCTG
>Ga0224534_1000196_pt1 | contig 40923 bp, 42 predicted proteins | sample 714E12024metaG_FD_172012 | JGI IMG/M metagenome (GOLD analysis project Ga0224534, IMG submission 172012) | Peat soil microbial communities from Stordalen Mire, Sweden - 717 E1 20-24 | ecosystem: Environmental > Terrestrial > Soil > Wetlands > Peat | place: Sweden: Norrbotten County, Stordalen... | reverse complement strand
GGGAGCGTGCCGGTCCGGAACCACCGATAGGCGGTCTGCGGATGGATGTCCTGTTGCCTCGCCCACTCACCAAGGTTCACGAACGATGATTCTTTCGTAGGGGTGTATCAACTGGTTGCAACCCCCACCCTGTGCGAGCAACGTTGCGCCGGCCAGGACTGCCTACAACGGCCCAGGACGCCTGGGCGAATAGCTCAACCCCGAAGCGTGGCTTGGTGCCGGCTCTCGACCGCGTCGATGCACTGAGTCCGGAGCTCTGCCACCTCGGCATCGGTCAAGGTCCGGTCAAGAGCGCAGAACCGCAACCGGTAGGCCAGAGAGCGCGAACCCTCGTTCACTCCCGCGCCCAGATAGACATCGAAGAGATCCACCGATTCGCACAGGTCGCCGGCAGCGCGACGAAGCGTCGCTTCGACCGCAGCCGCAGGGACGGAGTCTGCGACGACGAAGGCGAGGTCGACATCACTCGAGGGGAAGCGGCTCACCGGTCGTGCGACCGGCGGCCGCCGAGGTGCGGCGGCCAGCTTCCCGAGGTCGAGCTCGAGCCAGCCTGCCCTCGGGTGCGGGAGGTCATATGCCTGAAGCGTCTCTGGGTCGACTTCACCGACAAAGCCGAGCACAGTGTCGCCGGCGACGATCTCCGCGGTCCGCGCCGGGTGGAGGCCGGGCTTGCCGGCAGGGCGAAGCTCGGCACCCTCCAGTCGGAGCGCATCCGCGATCACACGCCAAGCCTTCACAGCGGCACCGGCGTCGTCGTCGACGTCCGCAAGAAGCAGTCCGATCAACTCCCACTCGTCGGGCAGCTCTGGGGCCGGCCCGTCTTGTTCGCCCGGCAAGGCAAACACGTCGCCGATCTCGAACAGCCGGAGCCACGGATGGCGGTGGCCGACGTTGTGACGCGCCGCCCCGAGCAGGCCCGGCAGCAGGCCCCCTCTGAGCACTGACTCCTCTGCGACCATAGGGTTCAGCAACGGGACCAAGGCGCTCACCACTCCTGCGCGTACCTGGTCTCGCGGTTCGACGATCGACGTCGTCCATGCCTCGTGAGCGCCAAGCCCGGCCAGGACTCGCCTCAGCCGGCGCCGGAGGGACTGCAGATCGGTGAGCCGACCGACGTAGGGAGATCGCCGCTGGGACACCGGTAGCTCCTGGTAACCGATCCGCCGTGCTACCTCCTCGGCCACATCCACCTCCCGCCGGACGTCAGGGCGGAACGACGGCACCTCGACTTCGAGAACCCCGGTTGCGGTCGGTTCATCGGGCAAACTCGTGACGAAGCCGAGCGGGCCCAAGAGCCGTGCGATCTCGGCGTCTCGGAGCTCGGTTCCGAGCAGTGCGCCAACCCGTTCGGTTCGGACCGGTATTCGCCACGGCACGTACGCAACAGGGTGTGCGTCGAGCCAACCCGATGCGACCACCGGCGGGGCGACCCGAGCCGCTCGGGCGGCCGCGATCACGAGCTCGCAAAAACGCAGCGCCGCGCGCTCCATGCCTCTCGGATCCACCCCGCGCTCGAACCGCACGGAGGCCTCACTCCTCAGCCCAATCCATCGTGCAGTCCGAGCAATGGCCAGAGGAACAAAGGAGGCGTCCTCGAGCAGCACGCGCGAAGCGTCATGGGTGATCTCGCTCGACTGGCCACCCATGATGCCTGCGATCCCGACCGGGCGGTCGTCGGCGTCGCATATCAGGCCGTCGCACGCCGCGAGAGGATCGTCCGACCTGGCCGGTCGAGTCCCGAGCACTCGGGTCACTCCGTCAAGGGTGACGATCTCCTCGCCGGGCCGCGCCGCCCGAACGCGCAGCCCAAGGCCTCCGAGCCGATCGAGGTCGTAGGGATGGGTCGGCTGACCCAACTCGAGCATGACGTAGTTCGACGCGTCGACGATCGAGTCGATCGGTCGCATCCCGGCCAGGGTCAGCCGGCGGCCTACGACCGCGGGTGAAGCCACACTGGTCACGCCGAGCAGCACTTTGCCCATGAGCCGATGACACAGCTCCGGCGCCTGCACCTCGACGCTCGCGTACCCAAGAGCCGGCTCGGGGCCCTCCTCGACGACCGGCTCAGGCAACTGCAGCGGCAGCCCCAGACGGGCGGCGATGTCCCGTGCGACGCCCGCAACGCAAAGGCAGTCGGGCCGGTTGCCCTCGATGGCGAGATCGAACACGACATCGGGCTCGAATGCGGCGCCCAGGTAGTCGCCAAGCGGTAGACCCAGCTCGAGACCGGCGTCCAGCCGGGGACCACGCGGTTCGCCGGGTCCTGCCGGTCCACCCGGTCCGCCGGGTCCTGCCGGACCGCCATCGATCCGCCCGAGCACGAGGATTCCCTCCTGATCCTCCGACAACCGCAGCTCGCGACCCGAGCACAGCATCCCGTTGGAGGTGACGCCCCGCATCCGCCGCTGCTCGATACGAAACTCCCCCGGCAGCACCGCACCAACCGGCGCGAACACGACCACGTCTCCGACCTCGAAGTTCCAGGCACCGCATACGACCTCGACCGGTTCGCCGCCGCCCGCATCGACCACGACCCGCCTGATCCTGTCGGCCTTCGGGATCGCGGCGATCTCGACCACGCGCGCCAGCACGACATCGCGCAGTCCTTCGCCGACCTTTTCCACGCCCTCGACGACCAAGCCGAGCGCATCGAGGTCGGCTGCGAGCGCGGCAACATCCGCGCGGTCGGTGGGCCGCGTCTCGAGCGGGGTCAGTTCCCGCAACCACGACAGTGGAACGCGCACTTCCTCGTCTCCTCAAATCTCGTCTGTGGTGCCTCAGCGGTGCCTACTGGCGCCTTGGTGCCTCCTGACGCCCTGGCACACCTTGGCACGCCTTGGCCCTTCGCGGTGTCTTGGTGTCCCAGTGCCTCACACTTTGCCCTGCCTTGTCCAGCTCCGCCGGTAACACGGGCCCACGCCCTGGCATACGGGGATCGCCCGAAGACCCTGTGAGCCCGCGGACACGCAGGTTCCGAACAATCCCGGGCTCTGGACTTCGATCGGGGACCAACGCAGACGACCAGCCGGGCGGCAGCCCGGTAGCGCGGCGGCGCGGCGGCCCCCCGACCCACGCGCCGGACTCGAACCAGAGCTCAGAACTGCCCGAGGAACCTCACGTCGTTCTCGGTCATCACCCTCAGGTCCGCGATTTCGTGACGCATGATCGCCAGCCGGTCTATGCCGAATCCGAAGGCGAATCCCGTCCATTGCTCGGGATCGACGCCGGTCGCCTCGAACACCGCCGGGTGCACCATCCCGCAGCCTCCGAGCTCGATCCAGCCGACGCCGGCGCAGGTCCGGCAACCTTCACCGCCACAGATCACACACGACATCTCGAACTCGGCAGACGGCTCGGTGAACGGGAAGTACCCGGGCCGCAGCCTGGTCCTGGTCCCTTCGCCGAAGATCGCACGAACGAACGTGTCGATCGTGCCCTTCAAGTCTGCGAAGGTGACACCTCGATCGACGACGAGTCCCTCGATCTGGTGGAACACGGGAAGATGTGTCGAGTCCGGCGTGTCCTTGCGGTAAGTGCGGCCCGGCACCACGGCGTAGATCGGCAAGACGCCTCGCTGGAGGAGCCGGATCTGAACCGGCGAGGTATGGGGGCGCAACAGGACACTCCACGGCTCGCCGAAATCGACATAGAAGGTGTCGAGAGGGCTCCGAGCAGGGTGATCCTCAGGGATGTTGAGCGCCTCGAAGTTGCGCCACCCCGTCTCGACCTCGGGACCCTCCGCAATCTCGTAGCCCATGCCGACGAAGACATCCTCGAGTGCCTCACGCACCTGTGTGACCAGATGCAGGTGACCGGCGAGACGCCCCGGCAGCACCTCGGTCAGGTCCAGGCGGTCCGCTGCGAGCCGCTCGGCTCTGCCAGCCGCGACGAGCTCGACCCGTCTGCCGTCGGCGACTGACTCGAGCCGCGCGCGCAGCTCGTTCAGTAGCCGACCGAGCACCCGGCGCTTCTCTGGCGCGATCGACCCCAGATTCTGGTGCATCTCCGAGAAACGGGACCGTTTCGACCGGAACGCCACCCGCTCACACTCCTCGAGTGCTGCCAGATCGGTGGCTCCTTCGAGCGCGGCCGTCGCCTCGGCCTCGAGCTGCGCGATCTCCTTGGTCGGGTCGGTCGTCACGACGCCACCTTCGAACGGCTGGTCCTGCGATTCGATCGGAACATGCTAGGGCACCTTCAACTCACGGACCGGCGGCGGCGAACTGCGTCGAAGCAGAGCACCGCAGCGGTCATCGCCACGTTCAACGACTCTGTTCCGTCCGCCATCGGGATCGTTATCGAGCCGTCCAGCCCGGCTACGACCTCGTCAGGCAATCCGGCCCCCTCGTTGCCGAGCACGAACGCCGTCGGGCCATCCAGGTTCGCGACTGCATAGTCCGTCCCCCCTTGGGGAACCGTCGCCCAGCACCGGTAGCCGAGCGCGGCAAGGCTCCCGAGCGCCTCGGCCGGCATGACATCGGTCACGAGCGGCACCCTGAACAGTGCGCCGGCGCTCGCGCGCACCACCTTCGGATTGAACGGGTCGACAGTTCCCGAGCAGCAGATCACACCAGAGACGCTGGTTGCACCCGCGATACGCAGTACCGCCCCCAGGTTGCCGGGATCGCGCACGTCCACACACACGAGAACCACGTCGCGCTCCGCGCTCGGCCCTGACCGGGACAGCAGCTCGTCGAGTCCGAGGTCGACAGCCTCGACGACAGCGCAGACCGATTGTGGGCTCACGGTGTCAGCCACCCGCTCCATGATCCCGGGCCCGAGCTCGAAGACTGCCAGTCCGGTCCGGCTCGCCCGACCGACGATGGCGGCCACCGGCGCCGACGACCGCCAATCAGCGGCGACGAAAAGGGACTCGACGGGCGCACCCGCGTCCATCGCGGCCTCCACGATTCTCACGCCCTCGGCAACGAAAGCGTGCTCGGTCTCGCGGACGCTCGAACGACGGAGCAGCCACCTCAGGCGCTGGACCCGGTGGTCGCGTGCCCCGAGCCTGTTCATGTCGCGGCTCACGTTGGTACTAACGCTCAAGTTGACGTCGATGCTTAGGAGGCGGCCCTGTCGACACGCTCCACGCCGATCCCTTCCTCGCCGACATGCTCGAGTGCCCCGGTGGTGATTCGCACCAGTGCCGAAAACGCCTGTGGGTCACGGACCGCCAGATCGGCAAGCATCTTGCGGTCGACGTCCACCTCCGCCTTGTGCAGCCCGGCGATGAAACGGCTGTACGTCGTGCCGTTGAGCCGTGCCGCGGCATTGATGCGTTGGATCCAAAGCTTGCGGAAGTCGCCCTTTCGGGCCCTGCGGTCGCGGTAGGCGTACTGGAGCGAGTGCATGACCTGCTCGTTCGCCGCCCGGTACGAGCGCGACTTGTTGCCGTAGAAGCCCTGCGCGCGTTCGAGGACGGTCCTCCGGCGCTTCTTGCCGTGTACTGCGCGCTTGACCCTGGTCATTTCGGGGCTCCCTTCATCATCAATTCGAGTGCGATCTGTGGCATTGCAAAGATTCGGTCGGAGACGCCGAGCTCAGTGCCGGACGGGGACCCGGGCGAGCCGGTGACCCGGGACGGCAGGCTTGGCTGCGGCCTCAGATCCCGAGCAGCCGGCGAACGCTCTTGCGGTCGGCCGGAGACACTCCGACTTCGCGGGCGAGACGGCGAGTGCGGACCGACGACTTCTTTTCGAGGAGGTGGCCGCGGTTCTGCTGCCGACGCCTGATCTTGCCGGTCCCGGTGATCTTGAAACGGGCCACTGCACCCCGGTCCGTCTTCTGCTTCGGCATTTCCGTACCCCTTCGTCTTCGTCTCGGTCTTCGTCTCGTACTGCCCTTGGTGCTCTACGGCCTTCGATCGGCGCGTCGTGCCCTTCTTGCGGCACAGCTCCGTGGCCGACGACCCGCAAGGGTCTCGACCCGGCCCGTGCAGCTGGCTCCTAACACCGAACAACCAGCCGGTGGCCCTTTCTGCGGGTGCTCCTGCCCGCCCGCCGACATGCCGGTCCAGCCGACTTGGCCAGCGAGGGGGGAATCTCTCCGCTCGGCACCCTGACTTGGTGCTCCTTCGTCTAGGTGTGCGTCTCCATCTGCGTGTGCGACTCCAAGTCCGCGTGACCGTTGTCCGGCACTACCTCGTCGGGTCCTGGCCCGGTCACGTCAGGTGGCTCTGACCCGAGGTCACCTGTTGTCACTATCTCGTCCGGCGCGTTTCCGTTCGAGACCACCCGTTGTCGTTCCTCGGTCAACTGTTTCGCGTCTGATGACTGTTTCGCCCGCTTGTCCGGTGCGAGCACCATGACCATGTTCCGTCCGTCCAGGCGAGCCTCCATCTCGATCTTGGCCACTCCGTCGATCTGCTCTGTGATCCGCTCGAGAATGCGCTTGCCAAGGTCGGGGTGGATGACCTCCCGTCCCCGGAACATCACCGTCACTTTGACCTTGTGGCCCTCGCTCAGGAACCTGAGGACCTGGCGCGTCTTGGTGTCGAAGTCACCCGGGCCGATCTTCGGCCGGTATTTCATCTCCTTGATGCCGACATTGCTCGTCTTGCGCCGCGACTCCTTGGCTCGTTGCGCCGCATCGAACTTGAACTTCCCGTAGTCCATGATCCGGCAGACCGGGGGATTCGCCAGCGGCGCCACCTCCACCAGATCGAGATCCTGCTGCTGGGCAATGGCGAGCGCCTGCGCAAGAGGCGTGATCCCGAGCTGGCGACCTTCAGCGTCGACAAGCCGGACCTCACGAGCACGGACACGGTCGTTGATCCGTGGCTCATTGGAGCTGGGAACAGTGGTGATTGGGCGTCGTCCTCTCGCTAGGGCCGAGACACTTCTCGACCGTACGAAAGGGAAGCCGGCGATGCCGACCGGTCACTCTCAAGACCCGACGCACACATCGGCAGCACCGACAGTGGCCGGGTGGGAGTCACGCCATGGGCGCAGCCCCGCTTCCCTCAGTTGTCACCACGTACGCTAGCAGCATGAGCAGCCTGTGGACACCAGAAGGCGAACATCGCGTGCCGCGGCCGGGCGAAGCTGGATCCGGTACGGGAGGATCCTTTGGCCCCGGAACACCGGGAGCGCCCGGTACGCCGGGAAGCCCCGGAAGCCCGGGAAGTCCGGGAAGTCCGGGAAGTCCGGGAAGTCCGGAAGCGCCCGGAACACCGGGCGGGTCGCAGCGAAAGCCGGCGGTGGCCCGTCAGGCGGGGGCCGAACCGGGCACCACGAGCGAGGACGAGCTGGCAACCGAGGAGGAAATGCTCGAGGTCGCCAAGCACCTTGCCGCCGCCCCGGCGGAGGATGTGGTCGCGAACCACTGCTACGGGCTCTTCGAGCTTGCAGCCCTGCACCTCTCCCAGCAGCCGCCCCAGCTCGACAAGGCGCGACTGTCGATAGACGCCCTTGGTCTGCTGGTCGACGGGCTCGGCGACCGTCTCGGCCAACATGCCAAGGCGCTCACCGACGGCTTGTCCCAACTCCGTCTCGCATTTGTCCGGATTGCCTCCGCGGCGTCGTCATCCGACGGGCAGGCCGACCCGGAACCGGAAGCCTGACTACCCGCCGGACAGGCCCAACAACTCGACGATCTCGGCCCAGCCACCTTCGCTCGCGGGGGCCAGCACCTGGTCTGCGCACGCGAGCACCGCCGCCGACGCGTCGGCAACGGCGAGAGCGAAGCCAGCTCCCTCGAGAAGCTCCACGTCGTTGTCCGAGTCCCCGATCGCGAGCACGCGACCCGCATCGAGCCCCCGCGCGGCACAGAACGCCAGGACTCCGGCCCACTTGCTCACTCCGAGCGCCCGGAAGCTCAGGTGAAGACCGCCATAGGTCCGGTCGGTGGAAATCGCAGCCGCCGCCGGTGACCGAGCCGTCACCTGAGCGGCCAGAGTTCGTATCAAGGAAGGCTCGCCACCCAGGAGCGTGAACGCCAGGACGCTCAGGGTCCGTACAGCTGTCCACGGATCCTCCTCACGCACCCACGGCCCGACACGGCGAAGGTACTCAGGATGAGTGAGCGGGTGCTCGCCGAGCACCACGTCTCGACCCGGGTCATCCACGTTGATGCACGGACTGATGCCCAGCTCCTCGAGGGTCTTCAGCACCTCGGCGGCAGCCGCGGGGCTGAAGGCGTGCCTGTTGAACGGCGTGGTCGCGCCGAATTCCAGCCCGATCGCACCATCGAGGAACACGCCCGGCAGGGCGACTCCGTTCACCTCCATCACCGGCCAGGTGCTCCGCGCCCGGCGACCCGTGGCGGCCAGCACCGGGACCAAGGCGGCACCCAGGATCGAAAGCGCCCGAAGCGTGCGGGGATGGATCACTCCCGTGCCATCCCAGAGCGTCCCGTCGAGGTCGGTCACGACGAGGTCGATCCGAGGTGGAAGGGTCCGGTCGGCCATCGCGCACGGTACCGCAGACAAGGTCGGGGCCGGCCCGGAAGCTGAAACTGGTCTCATCTGCCGTTGACGACGTCGTCGAACCGGTAGGCGAGCACTTCCGAGACTGCTTCGAAGCCGAGCCTCCGGTATATGGCGTTCGAGCTGGGGTTACGGAGCTGGGCATACAGCACCGAGTTGGCACCTTCCTCGCCGCGAAGCCACTCACAGAGTGCCCCGACGCACGCCGCCGCGTACCCTCGGCGGCGCCACTGGGGCGGTGTGAAGACGGCTCCGATCCGGGAAATGCCGCCGAGTTGTCCGGTGGCGCGCGCCATGCATCGGGCGCCGGCGTCGTCCCAGACAAAGAGCCGACCGATCGACAACGCCAAGTCGACAGCCGGGGAGACGTCGCTGACAGGCAAACCGGTCTCGACCTGGAAGGCCGACCACCACTTGATCATCATCTCCCGCTCGGAGAGATCTGCGCGTCGGAGCCGCCCGGGCACAGCCTCGGGCTGTACAAGCCGGCCGAGCGCGTACAGGCGTTGTGCGTCCTCCACGACCGCGGCCGTCCTCACTCGCTCGGCCCAGCAGCCTGCGAAAGCCGACGTCGCGGATGCCTCGCCGACGACACCTGAAAGACGGTGCCCCTCCCCGGAGATCGCCGCGGCAATCGCGTCGGCGTGATCGCGCCGCACGGGCGCGATCGCTGCGGGATGGCCTGTCGCGGACTCAATGGCGAGGCCGGCGATGCCGTCGATGCCGTCGTCCGCCTCGAGCAACCAATATCGGCCGGGGGCGCCCGAGTCGGCCCGTTGCTTCATGACACTCCAGATCACGTTCAGCTCGACGGGATTGGCCGTCAGATAGCCGCCTGCCCGTTCGATCGCCGCGGCGGCGTCGGTCATGGCTTCCACATGCAAGCTGTCCATGTCCCCAAGCCTGCCACTGCTTGGGCCGCGGCCATCACAGGTCCCACGATCTCGCGCAAGGGTCGGACCCACGCTGCCATCGACGATCGGTTCGCGAGCTTCCTCGTGCCGCAGCCGGTCTTCCTCGTCGTGTCCGCCCCGCCCCCTTTGTGAACTGCTCACCCAGGAGCAACGATGGCACCTCGCGGTGATCGACCCGCATCGCGTCGCCTGCCGGGCCGGCCGTGGTAGCCGGCGTTGATGGCTCCACCCTCACCGGTGCAATCAACGCCGCCAAGAAAGCCACGTTCTCTCCTGCGACGAGGACCTACCGCTGCGAGCATTGTGGTCTGGTCCTCGACCGGGACCACAACCCGGCACGCAACCTTGCCGCCTACGGCAAGAAGCACCTCGTCGCCGGGTGTGGCCCGGAGACTCAAAACGGACGTAGAGGGGATACTTGGTGTACCAGCGACACCGGTGCACACTCCCCGAAAAGCCCTCGTGGCAGGAAGCGTCAAGACGGCTCCGGGCAACCGGCGAAAGCCGTCACCGCCTCTTCGCAAGGGGAGGCGGCGTGAGTGTGCGTGTAACTACTGCACACTCGATCGCAACGGAAGCGCTCAATGCACGATCTTGGCGATCGAAAGCTCGATGATGTCGGTGGCGCCTCGCTCTTTCAGCTCCGGGATCAGCACATTGATCTCGGATTTCGGAACCACCGCCTCGACGGCGTAGCCGGCTTCGCCGAACAGCTCCGAGACCGTCGGCGACCGCATCGAGGGCAACACGGCGATGATGGCGGGTAGGTCGACGGGCGAGACGTTCAGTTTCACGAGGACCTTTCCCCGGGCTTCGAGCGCACCCTGCAGCAGGACAAGGAGTTGCCCCATTGCACGGAGCTTCTCCGGGTCGGCGACCGAGACGGGATTCGCGATCAACTCGGTGTACGACAACAGGAGCGTGTCGATCACCCGCAAGCCCGCCGCTCGAAGTGCCCGGCCGGTCTCGGTGATCTCGACGACGGCGTCAGCGATGTCGGGAACCTTCGCTTCGGTCGCCCCGAAAGAGAAACGGACCTCGGCTTGCATTCCCCGCTCCGCCAAGAACCGCCTGGTGAGCTGTGGGTACTCGGTCGAGATCCGGCAACCCTGCGGGAGATCCTCCACCTTCTGAACCGCCGATTCGTCACTGACCGCGAGCACGACCTTGATGGGTTCGGCCGTCGCCTTCGAATAACGCAGCTCACCGAGGCTGACAACATCGGCACCCGTCTCCTCCACCCAGTCACGGCCGGTTACTCCGAGGTCGAACAGACCCTCTGCCACGTAGGTCGGGATCTCCTGGGGCCGCAGGATGTGAACCTCGTCGACGCGAGGGTCGTCGATCTTGGCCCGGTAGTCCACCTCGGAGGTCCGGCGGACTGCCAGGTCGGCCGCGGCGAACAGTTCGAAGGTCGCATGCTCCAGCGAGCCTTTGGGGAGAACCAGACGTAGCATCGCCTAGGTCGCGTTTCCTGTTGCGTCAGCTGTCGCGGCGCCCGAATTGCTCGGGAGTCCCGCCCCGGCCAATGCGAGCCGCCGAAGCAAGTTTGCCATCTCGATCGCGCTTGTGGCCGCCTCGGCGCCCTTGTTCCCGAGACCTCCGCCCGCGCGCGCCAGGGCCTGGTCCAGGTTCTCGGTCGTGAGAACACCGAATACCACAGGCAACTCCATGTCGAGCTGGACACGCTGTATGCCCGCAGCGCACTGGCCAGCTACGAAGTCGAAGTGCGACGTCTCGCCGCGGATCACCGCCCCGAGACAAACGACGGCGTCGTAGCGGCGGGTCGTGGCCATTGCCATCGCTGCGAGCGGCAATTCGAACGCTCCTGGCACCCAGGCAACGGTTCTGTCTGCCGCGGCGACACCGCTGCGATCGAGCTCGGCCAGCGCGCCGGTGAGGAGCAGACTGGTCACGTGCCCGTTGAACCGGCTGCAGGCCACGGCGATCCGCAGCCCGGTCCCGTCGGCAGTGCCCCGAATGCCTTCGCCCTCGATGTCGTCGATTGCCGGCAGACGATGGGTCGACCTCTGGGCCGCGAAGTGCCCGGGCTGCTGGTCAAGTTCCGCGTGGAGCGACTCGTCAGCAGACACCATCGATGTCCCCGGGATCACCGACAGCCTTATTCGCCGTCCTCTCCGGCGTGGCGCGCCCCGGCGTGGCGCCCTCCGGCGTAGCGCCCTCCGGCGTAGCGCCCTCCGGCGTGGCGCCCTCCGGCGTGGCCAGGTCGAGGCCGGTGAGCAGGTGGCCCATTCGTTCCCGCTTCGTGCGCAGGTATCTGACGTTCTCCGGGTTCGGCGCCGGCTCCAACGGCACCCGGCCGACGATGTCGAGCCCGTAACCCTCGAGCCCCCCGTACTTCGCCGGGTTGTTCGTCATGAGGCGCATCTTCGTCACGCCAAGCTCCACGAGGATCTGGGCACCTATGCCGTACTCCCGGCTGTCGACGGGGAGCCCGAGCTCGACATTCGCGTCGACGGTGTCCCTGCCCTTGTCCTGGAGGTGATAGGCGCGCAGCTTGTGGGTGAGGCCGATGCCCCGCCCTTCGTGGCCGCGGAGATAGACGATCACCCCGACACCCTCCTCGCCGATCCTGCGGATCGCGGCTTCCAGCTGTGGCCCGCAGTCGCAGCGAAGCGAGCCGAAGACGTCGCCCGTCAAGCACTCGCTGTGCACCCGGACGAGCACGCTGTCCTTGCTGGACACCTCGCCTGCCACGAAGGCGAGGTGCTCTTCGCCGTCGAGCAGCGATCTGAAGCCGTAGGCGGTGAACTCGCCGTATTCGGTCGGGATGCGTGCGGTTGCGACCTGCTCCACGAGCTTCTCCCGGTGGTGTCGGTAACGGACGAGGTCCGCGATCGAGATCACGAGAAGGCCATGATCGGATGCGAACCGCTCCAACTCGGGCTGGCGCGCCATTCGTTGCTTGTCCTCGGTCACGATCTCGCACAGCAGTCCAGCCGGGTAGCAACCTGCGAAGCGGGCAAGATCGACCGTCGCTTCGGTGTGGCCAGCGCGCTTTAGGACCCCGCCCGGCCTATATCGCAACGGGAGGACGTGTCCTGGCCGGGCGAGGTCGGCCGGCTTGGTGTCGGGGCTGATGAGCGACCTGATCGTCGCCGCCCGATCACTCGCAGAGATGCCCGTCGTCGTGCCGTGGCGGTAGTCGACCGTCACCGTGAAGGCAGTGCGCTGGGACTCGGTGTTGTGGGAGACCATGAGGGGCAGCTCGAGCTCGTCGAGGCGATCGGGAGTGAGCGGCACACAGATCAACCCTGAGGTGTGCGCCAGGAAGAACGCCACCTTCTCGGGTGTCGCGAACTCCGCCGCCATGACGAGGTCACCTTCGTTCTCCCGGTCCTCGTCGTCCATCACGACGACCATCTCGCCTCGCCCGACAGCGGCAATCGCCTCCTCGATGCTGGCCATCGGCACGTCGATCTCCGCCTCCTTCTCCGGCACCGAGCCTACCGGCGACGACGGAGCCACGAACCCGCACATCAGCGTGTCCCGGTTTCGCCTTCCGCTGCCGATACCTGAGGGAAATGCGCAGGGTCCGGATCGACGTCGATGCGCAAGTCGCCTCCGAGCCGGCGAACCGAGACGAGCCGGCCGCGCCAGGCATCTGCCATCGTCGGGGCGCCAGGCCCGGCGAAGACCGGCCGACCGTCGTCGCCTCCGAGAAACGCCGGCGCCAAGTACCACACGTACCGGTCCACCAAACCCTCGCGGTGGAAGGCGTGAGCGACGTGCGCGCCGCCTTCGACGAGGAGCTGCAGGACGCCGCGCCGGCCGAGCTCGTCGAGTACCGTGCCGAGGTCGCCGTCGAGCTCGAGCGCCGGCTGGACACGAGCCCCGGCGGGGGCGTGGCCGAGCACGACGCGAAGCGGCTGACGTCGCGGCCCGGGCGTGAGGTCGTCGCGCACGGTGAGCGCGGGATCATCGGATCGCACCGTCCCTGCCCCGACGAGCACTGCGTCGCTCTCGGCGCGAAGGCGGTGGACGTCGCGTCGTGCCTCAGCACCGGTGATCCACCGGCTCGAGCCGTCCGGTGCCGCCGTCCTCCCGTCGAGCGTCGCGGCAAGCTTGAGCACGACGAAGGGCCGGCCGGTCGACCGGTGCACAAGGTATGGGCGGAGCTGGTCGCTCACGGCGCCGGCGAGCACACCGCCCGAGACCGTGACGCCTGCGGCCTCGAGCGCTCGAAACCCTGCTCCCGCTACTCTTCGGTCCGGGTCGCTGATCCCCGCGACCACCCTCGCGACGCCGGCATGGATGAGCGCGTCCGTGCAAGGTGGAGTCCGGCCCTGGTGGGCGCAGGGCTCCAGGGTCACGTAGGCAGTGGCGCCTCGGGCAAGTCCGAGTGCCACTGCGAGCGCGCCGATCTCCGCGTGCGGCCCGCCGGGAGGCGCCGTCGCCCCTTCGCCCACGACCTCGCCGGCCCAGTCGACGATGACGCAGCCGACCCATGGATTTGGGGACGTCGTTGTGCGGACGCCCTGGCCAAGCTCGATGGCTCGAGCCATGTGGCGCTCGTCGGTGCTACCCGTTTCTTCTTGGCTCAATGGGGCCTCTCGCCTCTGAGCAGGGCGAGCGCGTGAGGCAGCACGTCGAGGACTGCCTCCAGGCACTCCAGCGCGCCTTTGGTGGACCCAGGCAGGTTCAGCACGAGCGATGTCGCGAGCGTCCCGGCGGCGGCACGCGACAAGCGGCCCAGCGGACTGGCCAGCCGCATCGCCTCGGCAAGGCCGGGCGCTACCCGGTCGAGCACCTGTGAGGTGCCCTCCGGTGTGAGGTCCCGGGGTCCGAAGCCTGTGCCGCCCGTGGTCACGATCAAGCCGGCAAAACCGTCCGCCAGCTCCGCGATCGCTGCAGCCACTGACTCGACACCGTCCTCGACGACTCGCCGTTCGATCACTTCGTAGCCCTCGGCTCCAAGGCGCTCTGCAACCGCCGAGCCTGACCGGTCCTCCCGTGTACCGGCGACCACGCCGTCGGACACGGTGCACACCTTGGCCTGCAGGCGAACGGCCGGCCGCTCGGTCGCCGGGCCCGCCGCACCGCTCATCGGCCAGCCTCCCCGCTCGTCGGCCCGCCTCCCGGCTCGTCGGCCCGCCTCCCGGCTCATCGGCCCGCCGAGATCGGGCCGTACGCAGCGGCGTGGATCCGGCGCACGGCCTCGGCCGGATCGGACGCGCGGAAGACGGCCGAGCCGGCCACGAAGCACCTCGCGCCCGCGAGGGCGGCTATGGAGGCCGTCCGTTCGTCGATGCCTCCGTCCACCTGGAGTGTGACGTGGAGGCCCTCGCGCTCGGCTTGGGCGCGCGCCTGTGAAAGCTTCGGGAGGCAGTCCGCGATGAACGACTGGCTCCCGAAACCGGGATGCACGGTCATGATCAACAACAGGTCGACCAGGTGGAGATAGGGCGCCGCTGCCTCGTAAGGTGTCTCTGGGTTCACGACGAGTCCCACACCGATGCCGAGGCGCCGCATCTCGGCGCACAAGGCCACGGTCTCCCCGACTTCCACGTGCACCGAGCAGGAGTTCGCGCCGACGTCGCGGAATGCCTCCAGGTACTCCCCAGGGTTGGTCATCATCAAGTGGCAGTCGAAGAACATCCCCGTGTGCCGCCTGATCGATGCGACCACCGGAGGCCCGACGGTGAGGTTGGGAACGAAATGGCCGTCCATGACGTCGACGTGCAGCCAGTCGGTCACACCGGCGACTTTCGCGATCTCGGCCGCCAACGCGCCGAAGTCAGCCGACAGGATGGAGGGGGCGACCCTCAGCTCACCCTCGGCCAGCAGAGGCAGGCCGAACGCATGCGTCGGTTTGGCGGCTTCGACCACCGCCCCACCGTAGCCAACGGCCCCACGCGAAACCGCTACCGACCGAGACACTCACCCACCGTCGGTCGTGCGCCGCGCCGCCATGCGTCAAAGGCCTGGGCCGAACGCCCCTCGGGCCGGACCTCCAGCAACTCGAGGCGTCCCAGGCCACAGACCACCTCGCTGCCGATCAACGTGCCTGGCGCGGGCCGGGCGGCCCCAAGCGCGCTGGCCTCCACATCGTCACCACCAGGTGCCGCGGCAACCACGACCCGGGCGCGCTCGACAATAAGGCGCTTGCCCCGGAACCTCGTCCACGCACGCCCAACTCGCACGAGCCGCTCGAGCTCGACCGCTGAGCGTTCCCAGGTGAGCTGTAGCTCGCCGCGGCCGATCTTGGCCGCATACAAGGCCTCTCCCACCTGGGGCACGGGTGTGCCCAGCGTCGCGACACCGCCAGCCAGGCGCTCGAGGAGAAGAGCCGCGCCGAGACCCGCGAGGCAGGCTCGGAGCTCGGCTGCCGTCTGCCCGGGCAGGATCGGAGCCTCGACCCGGGCGTAGACGGGACCCGTGTCCAGGCCTTCGTCGAGTGCCATGAGGCAAACGCCAGTTCTCTCGTCGCCGGCGAGGATGGCTCGTTCCACTGGTGCGGCGCCCCTCCAGCGGGGAAGAAGCGAGAAATGCAGGTTCACCATCGGCACCTGTTCGAGAACATCGGCGCGGATGAGCCTCCCGAAGGCCACGACGACACCAAGCTCGACGTTTGCTTCCAGGACGTCGGCCACGCGGTCCGACACCGGGAGCCTGAGCTCGAGCGCGCATTGCTTCACCGGCGTCGGCACGAGCGCGCTCCCGCGGCCGCGACGCCGGTCGGATGCGGTCACGACGAGCGCCACATCGTGGCCCGCATCGTGCAGGGCCCGCAGAAGGACGGCTGCAGTCTCCGGAGTGCCGAGAAAGGCGAGCCTTGTCATCGGCCGCTCCGGCTCAGGCGTCGAGGCTGCTCCCGCCTGAGCCATGGCTCCCGCCCTTGTCGCCAACCCCGGCAACCCCGGAAGCCCCGGCAACCCCGGAGAGGCCGGCCCCGGAGCCTGCAGTGCCGCCGAACGCGCGGCTGCGCAGCACACGCATGGCTCCCTTGCGCTGGTCCTTGTCGAGGTGCTGGATGAGCAATATGCCATCGAGATGGTCGAGCTCATGTTGGAGGACCCGGCCGAGCAGCTCGTCGGCTTCGATGGAGATCTCGTTTCCTTGAACGTCGTGGCCCACCAGATGGACCTCCTTCGGCCGGACGATCGGCCAGTGCAGGTCGGGGACCGACAGGCAACCCTCTTCGTACTCCCACTCGCCGCGGGACTCGACGATCTCCGGGTTGATCACCGTCATCGGACCCTCGCCGACGTCGTAGACGAAGATCCGGCGCTCGATGCCCACCTGAGGCGCCGCAAGGCCTACGCCCGGAGCGGCATACATCGTCTCGATCATCTCCTCGGAGAGGCGCACGATCTTGGCGTCGATCTCTTCGATCTCCGCGGCGCGCTGGCGCAGGACGGGGTCGCCGAACACCCGGATGGGAAAAACCGCCACGGCGTCACTCTACCTGTGCGCGACCGGCGATCAGCCCTGCGAGCGCGTGACCACGACCCCCGTGGCCGCCACGACGCGGCCCTGCTCTCAGCCGAAACGGACCCGGACCACGTCGCCCTCCGAGCCCTGGGCCGCGAGCCGCGCCGGAGGCACCTCCACCCCCGAGATCTCGAGCCGCTGCGGTGCTTTGCCGATGCGGCTGGTCACCACGAGGCGTGCCGCGACCCTCTCGCCCGAGCCGGCGCCAGCGGAGCCCATGTACTCACCTGGCGGCGGCAACAGGATCTCGCTCGGGACCTCGACCAGCAAACCGGGCGGCCGGCCCTGCTCGGGTCCGTCCCCGGCCACCACGGTCCCGCGCACCTCATGAGGCCTCCCGAGCAATGCTGCCGCCTCGGCGAGCTCGCCCTTGGCGATGAGCGCCCGGATTCGCGTCGATGACACCACTTCACGTGCCCGCGTGTCGGAGACGAGGTGGACCGGTTCCACGGAGAACCCTGCCTCCTCCCCGATGAGCCGCAACAGTGCGACGTTGCCCCGGCGCTGGTTGCCGAAATGGAAGTCGTCGCCGACGACCACGACTCGAGCGGCGAGCCCGTTCACGAGCACCTCGTTCACGAAGTCCTCCGCCTTCTCCTTGGCACGCTCGGCGTCGAACTCGAGAACGAGGATCTGGTCGACCCCGGTCTCGGCGAGAAGCTCGAGCTTCAGCTCGACATCGGTCAGTCGAGGCGGGGCCGACACCGGATTGACCACGGCGGCCGGGTTCTTGTCAAACGTCACGACAACACTGCGCAGCCCGGCATCGGCCGCTCGGCGGCGCACCTGTTCGATCACCTTGCGATGGCCGATGTGAACACCGTCGTAGGCACCGATGGTCACGGCGCTGCCGTTGTCGTGTCGCACCGCCGAGGGAGGCTACTCGCCGCCCGCAGTCGACCCGACCTGAGCACGCGAAGCGTCAGCGGGTTGCACCACGACAACGGGCCTCACTCGCTCGAGGCCTACCGGTCCGCAGATGGCGACGAGCCTGCCGTACTGGTCGAGCACTGCCCAAGGGCCGTCGCCGACCACGCCGAGAGCGAGGCGCTCGACTAACCTCCCGTGACCGAGTGCCCGAGCAAGGTCTGAGCTGGCGACAGCACCCGGCAAGTCTCGGACGAGCTCCTCGGGCGGGCGGACTCGCTCAGGTGCCACGTCCTCGATCCCAAGCGCCTCGACGTCGTTGAATGACCCGATCGACACCCTGCGCAGCGCTCTCAGGTGGGCACCGCCGCCGAGCCTCGCCCCGAGATCGGCCGCGAGCACACGCACATAGGTGCCCGACGAGCACTCGACGAGGATCCGATAGCAATCGGACTCACCGGTTTCGAACACCTCGAAACGGAACACCTCGACGCCCCGGGGTGCCCGCTCCACCTCGATCCCCTCTCGGGCGAGCTCGTGCAACCGGCGCCCGCCGACCTTGACCGCCGAGACCATTGGCGGGACCTGCTCGATCCGGCCGGTCAGTGAGCGCGCCACCTCTCGGACCTCCGCCAGGGCTGTGCCGCCCATTTCGAAGTGGCCGGTCACCTCTCCCGAGGCATCAAGCGTCGAAGTCGTCACTCCGAGAACGACCTCGCCCACGTATGTCTTCGGGAGCGCTGACGCGAAACGCAGCAGGCGGGTCGCCCGCCCCACGCCCACGATCAGGACCCCGGTAGCGTCGGGGTCGAGTGTCCCGGCGTGGCCCACCTTCCGGGTGCCGAGAAGGCGGCGGCAGCGGGCGACGACGTCATGGGATGTCCAACCAGCCTGCTTGTCGACGACAACGAAGCCGCCCGGGTCGTCGATTCCCCGCCGCGGCGGCCGGCTGGGCCCCTCTGGTCGCGCGGGCCCGTCCAGTTGCGCGGGCCCGTCGGGTCGGTCGGGTCGCGCGGGCCCGTCGGGTCGGTCGGGCTGCACGGGCCCGTCGGGCCCGTCAGGAGTCGTCGTGCCGGGCACGGCGCAGTGCCTCCTCCACGCGTTCGCCCGAGGCGATTGCCGGGTCGGCGACAAAGCTCAACGTCGGTGTGCGCTTCAACCGCACCTCGCGGGCGATGGCCGCCTGGAGCGCAAGGCGTCGCGCTTCGAGCGCGGGCAGGGCTCCGGTGGGCAACGAGGCCAGGAAGACGGTGGCGTGGCGGAGGTCCGGGTCGGTGCTCACGCCGGTGACCGTCAGCAGCGCCAGTCGGTCATCGTCATCCCGCAGCCGCTCGAGCGCGTCACCCAGCACCTGCGCAAGCAGGACGTTGACGCGCGCAGTCCGCGGGTAACCAGCAGACGAGCGGCGATCATGCTTTCTAGGTACGGGGAATCTCCCGCTCGTCGTAGGTCTCGATCACGTCGCCTTCCTTCAAGTCCTGGAAGTCGGTGAGACCTATGCCACATTCGAAGCCGGCCTGAACTTCACGAACATCGTCCTTGAAACGGCGCAGCGAGGAGACCGCACCCTTCCAGATGACCACGCCTTCTCTGAGGAACCGGACCTTGGAGCCTCGGGCGATGACGCCGTTGGTGACGTAGCAACCGGCGACGGCGCCCAATTTCGGGACTCGGAAGACGGCACGGACCTCGGCGTCGCCGGTGACGATCTCCTCGATCTCGGGAGCCAGCATCCCGACCATGGCCGCCTGCACGTCCTCGATGAGCTTGTAGATGATCTCGTAGGTGCGGATCTCCACCTTGTGGCTCTCGGCAAGCTCGCGCGCCCTGCGATCCGGACGAACGTTGAAACCGATGATCGTCGCGCCCGACGCCGCTGCGATCGTCACGTCGCTCTCGGTGATGCCTCCCACGGCACGATGAACGAAGGCCACCTTTACGTCGTCCCGCTCGAGCTTGAGAAGGCTCTGGGTGACCGCTTCGAGCGAGCCCTGCACGTCGGCCTTCAACACGAGTGTGAGCGTCGCGGTCTCGCCCTTTCGGATCTGCTCGAAGAGGTTCTCGAGCTTCGCGCCCGGGCTCGTCGACACAGTCGAGGCCTGTGCGAGCGTCGTGAAGCGCAGCCTCTGTTCACGGGCGTCACCGACGGTCCGGGCGATCGAAAGGTCCGAGGTGACCCGGAGCTCGTCGCCGGCGATCGGAGGCTCCGACAGCCCGAGCACCTGCACGGGCATGGAGGGGAAGGCCTCCTTGATCGGGTCGCCGTGGTCGTTGATCAACGCCTTGACCCGGCCCCACGCAGCACCGGCCACGATCGGGTCGCCAATGCGGAGCGTCCCCCGCTGCACGATGATCGTCGCGACCGGACCACGGCCGATGTCGAGGTTCGACTCGAGCACGGCGCCTCTCGCTTCGACTTCGGTGTCGGCGCGCAGCTCGAGCACCTCGGCGAGCACGACGAGCTGCTCGAGCAGCTCGTCGATGCCGAAGGACTGAAGAGCCGAGATCTCGACGGTGATCGTGTCGCCACCCCAGGCCTCCGGGACGAGCCCCTGCTCGGACAGCTGCTGAAGCACGCGATTGGGATCCGCGTCCGCCCGGTCGATCTTGTTGATCGCGGTCACGATCGGCACCTTCGCGGCCTTGGCGTGGTTGATCGCCTCCACGGTCTGCGGCATCACACCATCGTCGGCAGCAACGACGAGCACCACGATGTCAGTGACGCTGGCGCCGCGCGCACGCATCGCCGTGAAGGCCTCGTGGCCGGGAGTGTCGATGAACGTCAGCAGTTGGCCATGCCACTCCACCTGGTAGGCACCAATGTGCTGAGTGATGCCGCCGGCCTCGCCTGCAGCCACGTTCGACTGACGGATCCGATCGAGCAGCAGCGTCTTGCCATGGTCAACGTGGCCCATGACTGTGATGACGGGAGGTCGTGTCTGGAAGTCCTCTTCGTCGTCCTCAAGTTCCTCGTCACCGAAGAACTTGGCCCGGAGAGCAGCCTCCTGCTCTTCGCCGGGGTCGACCAACCTGATCTGTGCGCCGATTTCCGCGGCAAACAGGCCGATCATGTCGTCGGTGAGCGGTTGGGTCGCGGTGACCATCTCGCCCTGGAGCAAGAGGAAACGCACGACGTCGCCGGCGGAGCGGTTCAGGCGCGGGCCGAGCTGCTGGGGTGTGGAGCCTCGCTCCACGATCACCTCGTGGTCGGGAACCGGAGCACTCGACGGCAGGTAGGCGGTTATCTGGATCGGCTCGAGCTCCTCCATGTTGCGGCGGCGCCGGCGTGGCCTCCGCTGGGGCGGACGTCCTCGCCCGACAGGACCACCTCGTGCAGCACCTGTTGGGCCACCGGGGGTGTAACCGCCAGTGCGCGTGCCAGGCGTTCCACCGCCTCCGTACGGGCCACCGGCGGGACGTCCGCCGTCTCGGGGCGGGAAGTGACCAGGAGAGCGCGGAAAAACCGCTCCCCCTCCGGGCCGCGGGCTCACTTGACGGCCAGCCGGGGGACGAGAACTGACGGTGCCGGGACGTGACTGGTTCATCCCCGGCCGGGAGCTGGGCATACTCGGACGCGAACCTGGACCGCCTGGTGTCAGCGGACGTCGCGCTCCAGGTGGCGGTGGAATCGGACGACCCGTGATTGACCGAGGCCCCGGAGGCGGCGGGATCGGCTTGCCTGACGGGCTGACTGGGCGGGGCGAGGCCGCCTTGCGATCGGCATCGTGTGCCGGCGGGGCGGCCGTCGGTGCCGAAGAGGTAGCCACCGTCCCCTCCTGCGCCGCAGCCACGGGAGCAGGTGCGGCGGGAGCCGGTGCGGGAGCAGGCGAGCCACCTGGGCGCTGCCCGGCCGGGGCGGTCCCGGGCCTCGCAGTAGAAGGGGCGGCCACCGACCTGGATGTGCTCACAGGAGGCGAGACAGGCGGGCGGGGTGCGGTTGTCCGCAGCGGATCGAGGATCTCGCTTGCCGACTTGCTCACGACGAGACGCTGACCCGGGCGACGCTCGCGGGTCGCCGACGCGGCCTCCGCTGCTGGAGCGGGGACGGCGCCGTCTGTCACGCCGGAGCCAGCCTGCTCGGGCGTGGGCGCGGTTGGCTCGGCACCAGGCTGCCCGCCGGCCGGCGGGCTTGCAGTACGTTGGGATCCGCCGGCCCGTCTGGGCGCCGGGCCCGCGGTTGGGGCCGCGGAGGGTGCCGGTGCCGGCTCTTCGGGCTGAACGACGCGCCGCAACCCTTCACGGTCGGCCTTGCGCCGAGCGCGGTCGGCCTGCGCGTCTTCGATCGACGACGAGTGACTCTTCACACCGATCCCGAGGTCGATGCAAATGTCCAGGGCTTCCTTGTTGGTCAGCCCCAGCTCACGGGCAAGCTCGTAGACGCGGATCTTCTTCGGCAACTGGTGGTTCGGTCCTCTCCGATCGGGGGGCAGCGCAGCTTCGGGATCCCGAACCTGGCGCGGCCTTCCATTCTCACACAACGCCGGTGCCTCGTACACCGGTCGATGCATCTTAGGGTCGAGGCCAGGATTGCCAAACCGTCCAAGCTGACCGGGTCGTCCACCGGCACCTAACTGTCCAGGTCCCGCTGCATCAGCGGGACCCAATGACGAGCGGAGCTCGAGACCGTCTCTCTCGAGCGACACCGAGGTACATTGCGACCGATGCGATCGTCGTTCGGCATCCAAGAAGGCGCGGCTTTGGTGGCCGTCGAGCGCGCAAATGGCGGGGAGCTGGCTCCGCTCCTACAGGTGCTCTGGACACTGCACGGGTTCACTCCGCCCGGTTCGCGGCCGGACCCGGCCAGATTCGCGGCCTCCGCGACACTGTTGATCGGGCTCGGCGTCGTCGAATACGTCGACAACCAGCTCGGCCTGACGCCCGAGGGTCGCAAGCTGCTCCGACGATCCGGCATGCCCAACGATGCCCGGCACGTAGCGCTCGTCACCGAGCTGCTGCAAGAGTTCGACGATGTGGACCTCGAAGACGACGGACCGGTGATCGCACCGACCGAGGCCGACGTGCAGCAGGCACTCAGCGACGGAAACAGCATCCAACAGACTGAAGGCGGCGCCGGGGCACCAGTCAGCTTGGAGGAGAGCCCGATCTACTCGTCAATCCTCGGTCTTCATACCCACGGTGTCGTCTTCGGGTCGCACTGGGTCCCGGCGGTCCCGCCCAAGGACGCCGGCGAAGACCAGGAACGGCCCGCGGCCGCGCCGTTGCCGGGGGCGCCAGCGCATCCTTTCCTCGACCGCTTGTTCGGCCGCGGGCGACGAGATCGCGACGGGCCCGGCGGCTACTCGGGCGGCTGAGCCGGCGGCCCGGGCGGCGGCAGCCCAGTTCGCAGCTCGACCCGCAGCCTGTCGACGGCCTCCGGCGTAATGGGATGACGAAGCGCTCTCGAGAACGCTCGATGCCGGTCGGCGAGCTCGGCACAACCGGGTGTGTCACGACAAAGCCATGCGCCGCGCCCCTCCAGGCCGGCGCCGACGGCAAGGCCGCCGTCGCCGGAGTGCACGACGCGCACGAGCTCCGCCACCGGCGCCACGCGGCGGCACCCGATGCAAGTGCGAAGCGGTGCCGCTACGAGCCCTGCTCTTCTTGTGTGGCGGCGTCCGACTCCGAAGCCGAAGCTGAAGGTGGGAGGGAGTCGCCCGTCGCGCCCGGCTCAGTTTCGAGGTCATAGGTCTCAGAAGCCGCTTCGGTCTCGAGTTCCTCGACCACCTCGACAGCTTCGGCGACGAGCTCTTGTGCTGCTTCGACAGCTTCGGCGACGAGCTCGTTCGCAACCTCGGCCGTGGCTTGTCCAGCCCCGTCGGTCGCCTCCTCAGCCTCGACGGTCTCTCCCGCAGCCCAAGCCTCGGCCGACAGCGTCTCACCGCCTTCGGCCGGCTTCCAGACCATCTCCCCCGACTGCTCGACCCATTCACCCTCGGCCCACTCCGCCTCGGCGTAATGCTCCTCGGCCGCAGCCTCGGATTCGCTCTTGATGTCGATGTGCCACCCCGTCAGGCGCGCGGCGAGGCGGGCGTTCTGGCCCTCCTTGCCGATCGCGAGAGACAGCTGATAGTCGTGAACGATCACCGTCGCGCGGCCGCGCTCCTCGTCGAGAAGGACCTCTTTCACCTTGGCCGGCTGAAGCGCCCGGGACACGAACTCGGCCGGGTCATCCGAAAACGGCACGATGTCGACCTTCTCGCCACGGAGCTCGGTAGTGACCATGCGCACGCGCGCGCCCCGGGCGCCCACGCAAGCTCCAACCGGGTCCACGTTGCCGTCGTTGGACCAGACCGCGATCTTGGTCCGATGGCCCGGTTCGCGCGCGCAAGCCTTGATCTCGACGACCCCGTTGGAGATCTCGGGCACCTCGAGCTCGAAGAGGCGCTTGATGAGCCCGGGGTGGCTGCGCGAAACAACGATCTGAGGACCCTTGCTCGTCTTGCGGACCTCGACGATGTAGGCCTTGAGGCGAGCACCGTGGTCATAGCGCTCGTAAGGGACTTGCTCGGCCTGGGGCAGCAGGGCCTCGACCTTGCCGAGGTCGAGAAGGGTGTAGCGATTGTCGCTCTGCTGGATGATCCCCGTCACGATGTCGCCCTCGCGCCCTGCGTACTCCTCGTACTTCCGGTCGCGCTCGGCTTCGCGGATGCGCTGGAGGATCACCTGGCGAGCCGCTTGAGCCGCGATCCGCCCGAAGTCCTCGGGAGTGTCGTCCCACTCGCGCGTTACGTTTCCTTCTTCGTCCAGCTCCTGGCCGTAGACGCGGATCTCCCCGGAGTCCGGGTCGATGGTCACGACGGCCTCCTCGGCGGCCTGGGGCAGGCGTTTGTAGGCGGCTACGAGCGCATTGGCGAGCGCGTCAAACAACGTGTCGACCGCGATGCCCTTCTCCACGGCGATCTGCTGCAGCGCTTCCAAGAGCTCGAAATTCGTCGCGGTCATAGGGTGTCTGCCATCTCTCTCTCGGCGCGCTCGCGTTCTCCCGCGACCAACGACGACTTGGCGTCCCGGCGCCGGTCGGTGCGGGCCGTCGGCGAGGGGGTACGCGCCAAGGCCGCTCTCCAGTCGAAGATCGTGTGGGCTCGCTCGATGTCGCCATAGGCGAGTCGCCGGCAACCGTCAGGCGACCCGGGCGCCGTCACGACGACGCCGTGGTCGTCAGCGGAGACGATCTCGCCCTCAAGCCTCCGCTCGCCTTCGACCCCCGGCACGGTCCGAAGCGAGACCTGGTGGCCCACGAACCTGCGGAAGTGCTCGGGCCGGCGAAGCCGTCGCTCCAGGCCCGGGCTCGAGACCTCCAGCTCGTACCGGCTCGATGGCCCGACTCCCTCACGGTCGATCGCGGCCGAAACCGCCTTGCTCGCGGACGCGAGGGTGTCCAGGTCGACTCCACCCTCGCGATCAACCGTCACGACGATGTTGCCGGATCGGAGCTCGACATCGATGAGCTCGAGACCAGCGGCTCCAAGCAACGGCGCGGCGACGCGCTCTACGTCGTCTGACGTCCCCATCGCCGCTGCCTCCTTGGTAACCTACCTACTCCAGAAATGACAAAACGTGGGCTGCCGCCCACGTCCACGCCTGCTGCATATCAATCGAACGGTGCGGCAGACTTTAGCATTCCGCCGGCAAGCCGGCACCACCCCATCCCAGCCTGTGGGGGTTCCGACGCGCCATCGACGCTGTTCACGAGGGATCTTGCGGCTCCCCGACAAGGTGCCTGAGGTCGTCTCTGGCGAGGCTCAACTGCTTGCGCACCGTGCCCTCGGCGATCCCAAGTGAGCGGGCCGCCTCCTTTGGTGTGAGCCCCACGACGAAGCACGCCATTGCGCACGCTCGCCGCCTCGCCGGCATCCGGCTCAGCGCGGCTTCAAGGGCCAGATTGGAAACCGCTTCGGCTGCGGTGTCATGACTGGAAGCCTGTTCGGTCTCCAGTGGGTACTCATGCTTCCAGTGGCTGCGCGAGAGGCGGAACGCCGTGCGGTAGACGTACCCGGGTGGATTCGTCCCAAGGCGCACGCGCCGCCAATGCCCGAGAGTGCGGGCGAAGGCCTCCTGCGCCACGTCCTCGGCGGCGGGCCGATCCAAGCCACCGATCTCGAGCGCCCGCACGAGACGCGGATAGTGCGTTTCGTAAACGGTAACGAAGTCCCCAGCTATCGCTGTCTCGCTCTTGCGGTCGTCCTCGATGGCAACAGTCTGTCCCACCGGGAATACTCCCGGCCGTCAGTCGAGCTAGCCGCCGTTGTGCTTGACGGGAGGAACCACCGAACCGGAGCCAGGGGAACCCGACGCGTTCGAGACGGGAAGCTTGTGCCCTGCGCCGTAGGGCACCAAGCACGCTGCCACTGCCATCGCCAAGGCTCCGGATCCTGGCAGGTCCGCGTGTTCGAGAACCGTCCCGTTGCTGGACAGCGCGTACACCGCCGCCTGACCTGGCATCGTCGCGACGCCCTGGCTACCGGTCCCACCGGCCTTGGCCGCCGCCAGCTTGTGGACGAGCACCGCCCACTGGTCGACGACGATCATCTCGTCTTGCCCGCCCCCCGCGAACTCGGCGAGCACGGCCGCGGTCTGCCCCGTGCTATGTGCGACCACAACCGCCATCGGAGATTGCTCCACGACGCCGACCACCTGGTCCGACAGCACTGTGATGGGTCGCGCGAGCGACGGCCCGAGCGGCACTGTGATGACGCCGACAGCACCGCCATCGGACACCTCGACGACGAGGGCCCGCGTAACAGCGCAACTCACCGGCGGCACAGCCGTGGGAACCGGGGAGCCCGGTCCGGTCCCGGTGGTCCCGGTGGTCCCGGTGGTCCCGGTGGTCCCGGTGGGCGGCGGGGGAGACACCACTTCGGTCGTCGAACCGGGCGTTGCTCCCCCTGAGGTTGCCTTGCTGCCCCCTGCTGGCGACGAAGAACCTTTCGCTCCAGGCACGGGCCCGCCCGAGGCAGTCCCGGAAGCAACGGGTACGAGCTCAAGGGGCGCCGCGGCCCAGCGGGCGGTGAAGGCCCGGACGGTGACGCCACCGCTCGTGCGGGTGAACAGGTGGCGAAGCAGAGCACCACCGAACGACCCGTTGGACGAGTTCGGCAGGCAGGCCCAGATGCTGCACAATGAAGTGCCGAAGACTGAGGCTGTCCCCGTCGCCTGCAGCTGGCCCGCGCTGTGACCACTTACGCTGTCGGCGGGCAAGAGCGAATTCGCGTAAGAGAAGGATCCTGCCCCGGATCTGGAGCCGACCCAACCGAGACCCGCGGGAGCGCTGCCAAGGCCCACCCGCGATTGGTCGGACTCCGGCAAAGTGCCGACCATGCTGGGCCCGGAACGCGTCCCCGAAGTCGGCGAGAGTGCCGACACCGTCCCAGTCTTCCGGCTGAGGCCGATGTCCACGCCTGCGCCGGCGATAACCAAGACAAGGCCGAGTGTCGCGGCGGTTCGGGCGCGACGAGCCTGTAAGCGGCGACGCCTGCGGACGATGCCGTCGAGCACATCTCGAGAGGGCACCCCGGAGCTTGCGTCGTCGAGAAGATGGGAGAGATCAGGACCGTCCATGACGTCCTTTCAAAGCAACGAAGAGGCAGTTTCGCGTACGCGGAGATTCGGGCAAGGCTTCACACGGGACCACGCCTTGTAGATCGCCCTGGCGATCGAAGCCGACCCGGCCGACCGTGGCACCGACTGCCGCGACACCACGCAGGCATCGGGACAGTCGGCGCCTTGGAGCGCTGCAAGAGCGGTGCTCACGCGGTGCTCAGGAGGCAACGAGCCGGTAGACAACCGTCACCTCGACCGAGATCTGCTGCTGACCGGGTTGCACCGGCACCGCCGCATCCGCGCGCGCCGCCGCAAAGGTGTTCGGCGCGTAGTACAGGTACTGGCCGGCGTTCTCTTGATCGGTGATCTTGACGATCGGGCCGAGCGCCAGTCCCCCGCCTGCAGCAACCTGGTCCGCCTCAGTCCTTGCAGCCAGCATGGCTTGCGCCCGTGCCGCGGCAAGCAACGCCGACTGGTTCGAGATGGAAAAGGAGATCCCGCCCAAGGTGACGCCGTTGCCGGTCGCTTGCACGGCAGCATCTAGGGCTGCTCCGAGGTTCGAGAGATCGTTCATGGTCACATTGAGCTCGTCGTCGGCGCTGAAACCCGTGACATCTCCGTTGTTGTTGGTATTCGCGGAGAGATCGAGCGAGCCCGTCTGGATGTCCTTCAACGCGACGCCGCTCTGTTCCAGTGACTGCTCAAGTGTCGCGACCTGGGTGTTGTTCTGCTCGAGTGCCGCGACGGCGGTGGCCGCGGTCGTGTCCACGCCGATGCTGAACGAGGCGGTGTCGGGTGTGCCCTCGACTTGCCCGTTACCCGTGACCGTGATGGTCGCCCCAGAGGCCGCTGCCGAGTTGTGAGAGGAGGCCAGCACCGTCCGGATCTTGGCCGGCGTACGGGATGAGCTGGAACTGCTCAGCACTTCCGCTCCGATGATCGACCCGACGACGACCAATGCAACGACACCGACGATGCCGACCACGCGAGCCGTGAAGCTCTGGCCGAGCTTGCGGGCCGCGCCGGGGCTGGACGGGCCGGACGCCGGTGGGCCGGCGGTGGACGGGACGTTGGCTTCAATTGCCGTTGGCGCCGGCCCAGCGCTCAGCGATACCTGCGCCGGGTCCCCCGATTCGGGTACGACTCCGGGCTCTCGGTCGTTTGTTCGGTCTTCGTTCACGTCGGACGCTCCTTGGGTGAGTGCTCGACCCTCCCGCTGAGGGTTCGATGTTGCAAAGCCCCAGGCGCTCCGATTCGCGTACGTCGGATATTCGGGCCCAGCCGCGGGCGGGGTGAACATCAGGCGAGATTGCCGGCTTGGCATCGACACGGTCACCGGTAGGTAGGCCGGTACAGACCTCCTCGACGATCACGCGATGCCACTCAAAACGGCTCGCCTTGATCGCTCCCTGCCCGGTCGGATCATTCCCCAAGGAAACGCCGGGGCACACTCCTTTCCGAGGTCGACGCTTGCCCATGGAGGACAGCCACAAGGCCCACGAGACAGGCGCAACAGGCGCCGTCCGCTGCTGGTCACTGGAGGCGCGCTCATCGTGCTGGTGTGTGCAGCGCTCGGAGCGGTGGTCGCCAACCGGGCACCTCGGCCTGTGGCATTCCTGGCCGTCACACATCTCGTCCCTGTCGGCATGATGGTCACCGCCTCGGACCTCGAGGCCGTTTCGATCGCCCCAGTCGCCGGGCTCGACGCGATACCGCTCCGAGATGCCGGACAGGTGATCGGCCACCGCGCCATAGAGCTCCTCGAACCCGGTTCGCTTCTGGTGCCGGGCGATCTGACCTCTGAGCGGGGACTTCCGGCCGGAACTGCGCTCGTGGGAGCGAGCCTCGCGGTCAACCAGATGCCTACTGAGCTCGCCCCTGGCCAGCGCGTTCTCGTCGTGCTGACTGGGACAGCCAGCGCCGGCGAAGACTCCGCTACGAGCTCCGGCTCGGCTGTCGGCACGCCGAGTGCTGACGGCGGTTCCGCCAGCGGGGGTTCGGTTCCGTCGCCGACCGGTCCACCGGGCTCGGTCCTGACCCAAGCCACGGTGACCTCGATCTCGGCCCCAGGTGGCTTGTCCGGGACCTCTGGTGCTGAGTCCGCGGCCTTCGTCGCAACCCTTGAGGTACCAGAAGCGGCCGCGGCCACCGTGACCGCCGCGAGCGCCGCGGGAGACATCAGCCTGGCAGTGCTCGGCGGATCCGACGACGCCGGGGCATCCCTGTGAGCTTCGCAGCGATCGAGATGGCGGCGGTTGCCCGATGACAACCGGCCTGTTGACCGCCGGCCCGTTGATCTCCGGCCCGACACTTTCTCGAGCCCGACTCGACAAGTCCCTTGTCGACAAGGCGCGCTCGCTGCGTGCGAGCGTCGCCGAGCTCCTTGTGACAGCGCCGGAGCCTCCGGGCGGAATCGGCAAGACCAACGCGGCAGCCGCCCAGACCAGCCGGGCCGCAGCCCGCGACCTCGTCCTCGAGCTCCTCGACCGGGAGGCGGTCGCGCTCATGACCAGCGGCCAGGATCCCCCGCCGGCACTGGACGAGAGGACGCTCGTCGAGCTCGTGCTCGCGATGCTCTTCGGCCTTGGCCTGCTGCAAGTGTTCATCGACGACGAGTCGGTCGAGAACATCGACGTGAACGGCGCGGACACGGCGTTCGTGACATTCGCAAACGGAGACAAGCTGCGTTACGGGCCCATCGCCGAGGATGACGACGAGCTCGTGGCGATGGTCAGGTCGGCCGCGGCGCGCTTTGGGCTGTCGGAGCGGCGATTCGACGCAGCCCAACCAGAGCTCGACCTTCGACTTCCCGACGGCAGCCGTCTCTCCGCGGTGATGGCCGTCACCGAGAGGCCGGTGATCGACATCCGGAGGCATCGTCTTTCCGACCACACTTTGGACGACCTCCTCGATCTCGGGACGCTCGATGAGGATCTCGCCCGGATGCTCGCCGCCGCGGTCCGCGCCAAGCGCAACATCCTCATCTCCGGCGCGATGAATTCCGGTAAGACCACCCTGCTGCGAGCCTTGGCGACCGAGATCGGCCCCGCAGAACGCATCGTGACCATCGAGCAAGCCCTCGAGCTCGGCCTGGATCGCCAGATCGCCCGGCATCCTGATTGTGTCGCGATGGAGGCTCGACTCGCGAACACCGAAGGCGTGGGGGCGATCGGCATGGCGCAGCTCGTCCGCCGGTCGCTGCGCATGAATGCATCACGCGTCATCGTCGGCGAGGTGCTGGGCGACGAGGTCATCCCGATGCTGAATGCCATGAGCCAGGGACGGTCGGGCTCCATGGCGACGATCCACGCCGATGATTCGGCTGGGGTCTTCCGGCGCCTGGCCGCCTACGCCATCCAAGCTCCCGAGCGCCTGCCCCTAGAGGCGACCAACCTCCTCATAGCCGGCGCGATTCATCTGGTCGTCCATCTCGACACCGCCGTGTGCCCGACGGCGAGTGACCCGACCGGTTCTTGCGATCGGGGCGGGAGCGAGCTCTATCGGCCGTCACGCCACATCGCTTCGGTGCGGGAGGTCGTCGGAGCCGACGGCCCACTTGTCATCACGAACGAGGTCTGGAGGCCAGGGCCCGACGGCCGCGGCGTCCCGGCGGCACCGTTGCGCGACACCACGACGGCACTGCTGGCGGCCCACGGGTATGAACCGTCAAGCCGAGCATCGATCGGGGTCTGGTGACGACCGCGCTGCTGATGATCGTCGCATCGGTGGGCGGTGCCGGCTTCTGCCTCGTCATCGCCGGCGCGCGTCGGGCACCGAGGGACACGGTCGCGCGCTCGGCCCGCGACCTGGCGGCGTCCCGGCGGCGACGGCGTCATGGCGCGGCCGCGGCGGCTGCGGGGCTCGTCGCGTTCATGGTGACGCGATGGCCGGTGGCGATCCCGCTTGCGGCGCTCGCCGTTCTCGGCCTTCGCGGCCTCGGAGGACGACCTGCAAGCCACCTCATAGAGAGACTCGAGGCGATCGCCTCATGGACAGAAATGCTCCGGGACACCCTCGCCGGCGCGGCTGGCCTCACCCAGGCGTTGATCGCCACGGCGTCGATCTGCCCCCAAGCGATCCGCGAGCAGGTGCGCGCACTCGCGAGCCGGCTCTCCAGCGGCGTGGCCCTCACGGTGGCGCTGCGGTGCTTTGCCGATGATCTCGCCGATCCTTCGGCGGACGTCGTTGTCGCCACACTCCTCATGGCTGCCACCGAGCGGGCCCATCGCCTCGGAGATCTTCTTGGCGCGCTCGCCGAGTCGACCCGGGAAGAGGTCGCCATGCGGCAGGGAGTGGAAGCCTCCCGGTCGTCGGCGAGAAGTGCCGTGCGGACGGTGACCGGCTTCTCATTCGGTTTCCTGGGCCTCATGGCGCTCTTCGCCCGCCCGTACCTTGCGCCGTACGGCACTCCGGACGGCCAGGCCGTGCTGGCAGTCGTCGGTGCCCTCTTCGGTCTCGGGCTCTGGCTGATGGCGGTCATGGTCAGGGCGAGGCCGGCGCCCCGCTTGTTCGCCGCGGAGCCGACGGCGTGAAGTCGCTGGTGCTGCTCGGGATCGGCGCCGGGCTGGGAATGACGGCGATGGTGACCGGCCTCAAACGACACGGGCAGGCTGGCCTGGCCCGACCGGCGCGGCCGGCGCCCTCCACATGGCCGGCGCCTTCTACATGGTCGGCACGGATCGGCTACGGGCTCACGGAGCTCCTCCGACTCTCCGGCTCCTCGACGCCGCTGCGCCAGGACCTCAACGTCCTCGGTCGCTCGGAGGAATCGCTCGCCGTAGCGACCACCCTGGCGGCAGTCACTTCCGCCGCCGGGTCGGCGGTCGTGTACGCCGGTTTGGGACGCATGGGCATGCATGAACCGATATCGATCCTGCCTCTTGCATGCCTCGCGACAGGACTGGTCGGGGCCGTCGTACCGGCTCTGGCCGTCCGGCGGTCTGCGGGCGCCGCGCGAAGAGATCTCGTCCACTCCTTGGCATGCTGGCTCGAGTTGGTCGCTCTGGCACAGGCGGGCGGCATGGGAATCGAGAGCGCTCTGGAGGCCGCGAGCTCGGTTGCCGGAGAGGCGTCGTTTCTCCGCATCCGGCGCGCGCTCGATCGAGCGCGTCACGCCGGGCGATCGCCGTGGGACGGTCTCGGGCGGCTCGGCGGCGAGCTCGGTGTCAACGAGCTCGAGGAGCTCGCTGCCAGCGTGCGCCTTGCCGGCACCGAGGGCGCGCGCATCCGCTCGAGCCTCAGCGCGAAGTCCGCCTCGTTGCGGCGGCGTCAGATGGCCGATGCCCAAGGCCGGGCGAACGCCACAACCGAGCGACTCTTCCTTCCCGCGATCGTGCTCATGCTCGGCTTCGTGGTGTTCCTGATCTACCCCGCAGCTGTGACGCTGTCGCACCTGTTGTGAGCGACTATCGCCCATTCAGGCGGCGCGCCCATAGGTGGGGCCTCGGCCGCACCCGGTCGCCCGGTCGCACGGGCCCAGACAGGACGCGCCCGTAACCCGGGCCAGAGCGAAGGAGCATCCATCCAGTGTCCGAAATCCAGGTCATCTTGTTTCTCGTCGAGGCCCTCCGTTACCGGATGGCCGAAGCGCGACTTGAACCCGAGCGCGGCGACGTCGCCGAGAAGGTCGTCATCGTGGGCATCTTCGTGGCGTTGGCGATCGCGGTCGGCGCGCTGATCACCAAAGCCGTCACGGGTGACGCGACCAATATCTCGCGCGAGATCTTGCAGACCCGATGAGCTCCAGCCGACTTGGCAGCTCCAAACGGCGCCCCCTGTTGCTTCGGTGGGGCGATCGCGGTTCCAGCACGCCCGAGCTCGTCGTCATCCTGCCCCTTCTCCTGCTCCTCATCACCTTGAGCATGCAGTTCGCTCTCTGGGCCCTGGCATCCCACGCCCTGTCCGACTCGGTTGCTCGAGGGGGCGCAGCACTTCGAGCCCATGGTGGGACGAGCACCGCGGCCCGCACCGTCGTGATGCGGGAGCTCCAGGGGCTCGCGAACGGTCTCGTCTTGCGGCCGACGGTCTCGGTTCAGTCCCTGCCCGATGGTGTTGACTCCCTCTCCACATCGTGTGCCTTGCCATCCCTGTTACCGGGTGTGCGCTTCACCGTCTCGGCGCAGTCGGCCGGTCCTGATCAGCAGTTCCGGGCAAGCGGATGAGTGCGCCGGGCCTGGTGAGCACCCCGAACCCGGTGGGCCAGGCGAGACTGGCTACCGGGCGGTCGGAGGTCGGCTCTGCAGCTGCCGAGATCGTCATCCTCACCCCTTTGCTCGTCGTGCTCGCTCTGGTCCTCGTAATCGGTGGGCGCCTCTCCTACGCATTGCAGGACGTCGACGACGCGGCACGCACCTCGGTCGAATCCGCCGTCATCGCATCAACGGCCTCCACTGCGCGGGCACAAGCGGCAGCCGCTGCAAACTACGAGATCTCCCACGACGGACTTCGATGCACGCCGTACACGATGACAGTCGATGTGACCGACTTCGCCCCTGGAGGCTTCGTCTCGGTCGAGCTCCGTTGCGGCGTCGGGCTCGTCACCCTCGGGATACCTGGCCTCCCAGGTTCTGTCACGCTGTCCGGCGACGCTTCTGCCGGGATCGAGCCCTATCGGGAAGTGGGATGACAGGCTCCTTCACAGCGCGGAGAGCGCGGGAGACGCCGGGATCTGTGCGGAAGCTTCGAGGTGTCGCCGCTTCCGCTCAAGGCGCGAAGCTGTCCAGGCGCGGCCGCTCGCTCGAGCTCGAGCTCGGAGCGCTGACGCCGTTCGTGACGTTGCTCTGCGTCGCGCTCATCGCAGTGCTGGCCCTCGTGGTCGACGGCGGTCGCGCATTGAACGCGCGAGAAACTGCCCTCACCGAAGCGGAGCAGGCCGCTCGCGTGGGCGCTGCGCAGCTCTCCGTTGCGTCATTGCACGCAGGCCTGACGACCTTCCAGGTTGCAAGCGCGACAGCGGCCGCGGAACAGTACATGGCCGCTTGGGGACATCCCGGCTCGGCTGTGGTCATCGGCACTGCCGTAGTCGCGACGGTGCGGACCTACGAACTTGCCACTCCCCTGCTCGCGCTCGTCGGGATCGACAGCCTCCCGGTGTCGGCATCGGCATCGGCGACAGTCGTCGTCGGATAGCTCATATGGCCGACCGCAACCTTCGCCGGCCGATCATCTCAATCCGCCCGACCGCGTCCGACACACCAATTGGTTGTGCCTCACGAACCGCCCTTTGACATGATGGGAGCCGAACCGAGAAGTGGCGGGCACCGCGTACCGGTCGCGGACCCGTCCGAATGAAAACCGACCCGACTGACTCCGCGGCCGAACGGCCGACCACGTGCGTCTTGAAGTAGGAGCCCGCAATGAGTTCGCCGATTCCGAGCACCTCGGGCAGCGACCCGCGAGACCTGCGGCACAGCTCGGAGACGAATCCTACGAGCGTGCTTGCACTCAGCGGATTCCTCAAGGTCCAGAGGCGCTGGTCCCTAACCTCGCTTGCAGGTTTGGAGGCGGACGCCACCGGCGTGCCCGCTGCCTCCGACGGCGAACGCGTCGCCCTTGATGGCGTCGGCCACAATCCCAGCGGGTCCGTTGGCCTCGAGCCCGCCGAGAACATCGAGAGGCGCCAGCGTCTTCAAGGCGTCGCCTTGCCAGCACTCCTGCCGGCCACCGGACGTTCGCGGCTGCCTGCTCATCTCGAAGATACTGAGTGGAGCCGCCTCGCCCTCGGCGTCGCCGCGGAGGTCCTCGCGTCTCTCGGGATACCTGTGAGCGCGGACGTCCTCCAACTTGATCCCGATTCGGTCACTGTTCACTTGCCAACGTCCGAGTCGCCGCAGTGGCCGTTCAGCCTGGGGCGGGCCGCCAACTCGTGGACATTGCCGCGCGACTCGCGCATAATCGCCTCCCTCCCGGTCACACCGGCGATCACGAGCGCGGCGCGAAAGGCCGCCCTGGTCACCTTGTCCGAGATCCATGGGCGGCGGTCTCTTGTGGACCTCGTGGCCGTTGGCTCCACGATCCTCAAGGGACCTTTGCCTGCGGTCGGTGTGAAGATCGCAGATGTTGCCGTCGAGCTCGGGTCCCGGCGGTGGTCCGATCTCGAGACCCTTATCCTGGTCGCATTCGATCGCTCGATGCCCCGAATCGAGGGCACCAGGCACGCTCCGGACGTCGCGGCGGCCCTCGAGGAGCTCACTGCCCGTTCCATGAACGCGACGGGCTCGGCGTCAATCTGTGTGATCGTTCCGCCATGGGCAAGCGATCCAGCAGACCCGCTGCTCGGTGAGCTGGTCCGGTTCTGTGAGAGGACCGCCGGTGTCGGCGTCCTGTGCTGCGCCAACGCCAAGGGCGCGTTGTGCCTGTGGGAGCTTGCCTCCGAGGCGAGGGACCAACCCACCCTCTCCTTCGGTGATGGGCGCCGAATCGCCGGGCTCGACCTCTCCGAGCTCGCTGGGATCGCCGTCAGTCCCGAGATCTCGCCACAACCGAAGGAGCTCGCGGAACCCGGTCTGCAGCCAGGGTCCGCTCCAGGTTCACCACACGGGAACCCCTGGTTCCAGATTGCGGGACAGGCACACGAGACGAGGTTTGCCCCAACGCCGCGAACCGCCCCGATCGAGGTCGCCGTACTCGGGAACGTCCAGGTCAACGGCGCTCCGGAGTCCTTCAGGTACCGCAGGCGGCTGACCGAGCTCGTCGCGTTCCTGGCCATGCACCCAGAAGGTGCAACCACCGACGCGTTCGCGACGGCCCTTTGGCCAGAGCGACGGGTCCCGCTCCAGACGCTCGCGAACCGGCTCTCCGAAACGAGAAGGGCACTCGGCATCGCCGGCGACGGCCGGCCCCGTCTCCGCAAGCAGGGCAGGCGTCACCTGATCGTCGAGGCCGAGACCGACTGGGACCGCTTCAGGGACCTCGCCTCGCAAGGATGTGGCGCGGACTCTTGGCGCAAGGCGCTCGCGCTGGTTCGCGGCCGGCCCTTCGACGGCCTCGACCGGGGCGAATGGGCCCAGCTCGAGGGCCACATGGCAGCAGTTGAGGCCTCAGTGGTCGAGGTCGCGTGTCGTCTCGGCGAGCACGCCCTCGGTCGCGCTGAAGCCGGCCTCGCCCACTGGGCAGCGCTTCAGGGACTGCTCGTCTCGCCCTGGGACGAGCGGCTCTACCGCCTGCTGATGCGGGCGGCGGACGCCCTCGGCAATCGGGGTGGCGTGGACGCTGCGCTGCGCAGCCTGGCACTTGCACTCGAGCTCGAGGGCGACCCGCTGCTCGGCATCCATCCCGAGACCTCGGCGCTGTACCGCAGCCTCACCACCAGGTCGCTCACCTAGCCTCGAGGGGCGGACCGACAAACCGAGGCTACGGTGGGCCCGTGGGGATACTTGAAGGCAAGCGCATTCTCGTCACCGGGGTGCTGACTGACGACTCTCTCGCCTTTGGCGCGGCGCGCCTGGCCCAGGAGGAGGGAGCCGAGGTGGCGCTCACCGGCTTCGGTCGAGGCATGTCGCTCACAACCCGGGCTGCCCGCAAGCTTCCAACACCGGTGGAGGTCTACGAGCTCGACGTCACGATGGAGGAACAGGCGGACCAGGTGGCCCTCGAGCTCGGGAACCGATGGGGCGGACTGGACGGCGTTGTCCACGCCATCGGCTTTGCTCCTGAGAGCTGCCTGGGCAACGGCGTCCTGGTGGCGGGCTGGAAGGACGTCGCGACGGCGGTCGAGGTATCGGCCTACTCGCTTAAGGTCCTCGCTGCGGCGTTTGCTCCCCTCCTGAGCCGGGCGGCGGGCGGGGGGTCGATCGTCGGCTTTGACTTCGACGCCACGGTGGCCTGGCCCGGCTACGACTGGATGGGCGTCGCGAAGGCGGCACTGGAGTCGCTCGCCCGCTACCTCGCCCGCGACCTGGGACCGAATGGCATCCGGGTCAACCTCGTCGCAGCGGGCCCGATCAGCACGGTGGCAGCGAGGTCGATACCCGGTTTCGAGCGCTTCGAGAGCGTGTGGGACGCGCGTGCCCCGCTCGGATGGGACGTTCGGGACTCCGGGGCAGTCGCACGGGCCTGCGTGGCTCTTCTGTCGGACTGGTTCCCGCGAACGACCGGGGAGATCATCCACGTTGACGGCGGGTTCCACGCCGCTGGGGCCTGAGCGTCCCTACCAACCGCCAACCAGCTCAAGGAAGGACGAGCGTTTCGGCCGCCTCGGCTCAGATCCCGTTGGCGTTCTCGTGCCCGGCGTCGGCGCGACGGGTCGCACGGCCACTGCGGGCACAGGAGGTCTCCCAGATCCTCGCCAGATCAAGTCATCGGGCTACGGCGAGATTCACGAGGCGCGTGCCGTAGCCTTCGCCAAGTGCAAGGCCTGTTCGTCCACGGAGTCCCCGAGACACAAAGGGTCTGGGCCCATTTGAGAGATCACCTTTCGACTGACAACCACGTCGCGCTCTGCATGCCGGACTTTGGCTGCCTCATGCCGGAGGGCTATGAGCTGACCATGGAGAGCTACGCCGATTGGCTGATCACCGAGCTCGAAGGTCACGACGAAGCAGTCCACCTCGTCGACCACGACTGGGGCGGCATCCTCGTGCTACGTGCCGTGAGCCTTCGGCCGGATCTCGTCGCGAGTTGGGTGACAGACGCGGCGGGTACCGTGGATCCTGTTTTCGTCTGGCATCCCCTGCAAGGATCTGGCAGATGGCGAGCGAGGGTGAACAGTGGATGGACGCGCAACTCTCCCTCAACCCTGCTGAGCGAGCCGCCTCCCTCGTTCCGCTCGGCGTCCCGAAAGCGGACGCTCTTATCATGGCCGACGCCATCGACCGCACGATGGCATACGCGATCCTCGCCCTGTGTCGGTCCGCGGTCCTAGTCCACCAGGATTGGGATGCGGATTTCGCCGGTGTCCCAGCGCCCCGGCTCATGCTGGCTCCCCCGACTGATCCTTTTGCTCGGGCCGTGGAGCTCAGCGCGCTGCCCAGCGGTGGGCCGAACCGTCCGGCGCCAGTCTCTGTCGGCCTGAGGGTGCAGGGGGTGGATGCTCACCTACCAGAGGCGATGGCAGTCCTGTTCGAGGACTCGAGAGCGAGGACTCCTCGCGGTAAGCCGCTCCCATTAGTCGCCTGTGTCCTACAGCGGAGAGCATCTTCGATCGGTCAACCTGGCTGCCACCATGCGAGGTGGAGAAGAAGGGTGGACCCGAAGCCGGCCCCTCTTCGTGTTGGCCAGCAGGCGAGAACACCAGCATCGTGGCCAACCTTACGGCCTCGGGTTCACCGACCCTGTCGGTCTTCGCCAACCCGACCACGCCGGTCCCCATGGGCGATGCCCGGGTGATCGTCCGCCACCTGGCCGAGGCGGCCGGGGTCCGACGTCTACGCCAGGACCTCCAAGGTAATCACCGACCTCACGAACCCCAACCAGGCGACCCTCGTGGTCCCGGCCAGCGACGTTTCGGTGAGCGTGGACGTGACAGGCAAGACCACGACTGTGATCGGCCCCGCGTCGTTCAACTTCAAGGCCGGCACAACGACGGTCATCTACGCCATCGGCAGCGCTGCAGGCAAGACCCTCACAGTCGCGGTCCAGACCCACCGCTAGTCACCCACTGATTCAGCACAGACCTCAATTGGGCCGGCAACCGAAACCTGGCTGCCGGCCCTTGCGAGCTCGGAACGGGAATGACGGACCACAACCTCTTGGCCTGCACAGTGTTCTCGTGGCACCCCGCTCGCCGGCCGACCCCAGCACCTACGATGACAACGTGATTGAAGGCTCCTCACCACTCGCAAAGCTCCGTCCCTACAACCTTGCCGCAGGGTGCCTCCACTTGGCCCAGGCGGTGGTCATCGTGGTGTTGGCCAACAGCTTCTCGCTTCCCGTGCGGGCCATTTACATGACGGGCCCTCCTGGACCCAACGTTGGCCGCCAAACTGTCACCCTGTTCAACCTCAGCTTCGCCTGGGCGATAGCGGCCTTCTTCGCCCTCTCGGCTCTGGCGCACTTCAGCGTGGCCGGCCCACGCTGGGAGTCCTACAAGGCCCAGCTCCTGAAGTCCCGCAACCCCTACCGCTGGCTCGAGTATTCGCTGAGCGCCTCGATCATGATCGTGCTGATCGCCATGCTGGTCGGCATCAACGACATCGCGGCCCTGGTGGCCTTGGTCGGCGTGAACGCCTCCATGATCGGTTTTGGCTGGATGCAGGAGCGTTATGAGGCCCCAGGAGCGGGACTCGGCCCGTTCTGGATCGGCTGTATCGCCGGGATCGTCCCGTGGATCGCCATCGCGGTCTACCTGGCCGGACCCGGTGCAAACCAGCACGCCCCGGGGTTCGTCTACGGAATCTTCTTCTCGCTCTTCGTCTTCTTCAACTGCTTTGCGATCAACCAGTGGTTGCAGTACAAGAAGGTGGGGAGGTGGAGCAACTACCTAGTTGGAGAAAGGGCCTACGTCACCTTGTCCCTCGTCGCCAAGAGCTTGCTGGCATGGCAGATCTTCGCTTCGACCCTGGCCTCGAGTGCAGCTCACTGACCTTCGAAAACGGCTCGAGGCATATCACCGACGGAACGTGGTGAGGCCATGAACATCGGGATTTCGGTCTCAGCACGAATCGACGCATCGAGCAGCGAGGCGTGGGCGGCACTGGAGAACATCGAGTCACATGTCCTGTGGATGAAGGACGCCGAGTCGATCCGCTTCACAACGGCAGAGCGAACCGGAGCTGGAACCGAGTTCGTTTGCGTCACGAAGGTTGGTCCAGTTCGCCTAACCGACGCGATGTCAATCACAGAGTGGAAGCCATGTGAGGCAATGGGCGTCCGCCATAGGGGTGTCGTCAAAGGAAGCGGGCGGTTTACGCTGCGCGCCCTGACCGGAGATGAGACACACTTCTCCTTGGACGACCAGTTGACTTTCCCCTGGTGGCTCGGCGGGCCCCTAGGGGAGCGGTTGGCACATCCCATTCTGGCGCGACTCTGGCGCGGCAATATGGCTCGCCTCAAGGCAATGATCGAGAATCAACGCAGACAAGACTCCTCCAAGATCCGCGACTCGGGCGGTTAGGGTTCCGGCCGAGGTCCCGGTCCCCCAGGTGTCCTGGCCCGTTGTAGGCCGTTCTGGCGGATGCTGCCGAGTAGCGAGCCTGTTGGATTCGCATTAGGTGGCACATTTGAACAGTTGGAGGACTCGAGAACGAGGGGGCTTCGCGGCAGGTCGCGCTTATCGATCACCCGTTGTCTGCCGTTTGCGGCTGCCACTGCCCGACTGCTTGCCGACGACCGCGAGCGAACCCATCGAGGGCACGACAGTGGACTCTTCCCCCGTCGACCACCGCACCCGCAAGAGCGACCCGGTCACGCCGGTCACGACTCCATCGCGGGGAGCCTCGCCGACTTTCCTCAAAGAGATTTGTACGCGATCACCAACGACTGCCATGAACGGAATGGTGCCACTCCGCGGCGTGTCTGGCCAGCGCGATCGCACACCTCTTGCCTACAGAAGCTCCTGAGATCGTTCAACGTGCAACGCTCGAGAGGTGCAACACATGATCCCCTACCGCTACGGCCTGTGATTGCCGAGTTTGTTGCCTTAGCCGTGATGTGAAAGGCAACCATTCAGGTCCCTGTAGCAGCCTGACCGCGCTGGCGATCCCGTGATCCGGACCCTACGCGGCATCGTCTTCGAAGAAACTTTCGGAATAACGCCACTACCAGCGCGTTTGTCCTGGTCAG
>Ga0224534_1000194_pt1 | contig 41375 bp, 45 predicted proteins | sample 714E12024metaG_FD_172012 | JGI IMG/M metagenome (GOLD analysis project Ga0224534, IMG submission 172012) | Peat soil microbial communities from Stordalen Mire, Sweden - 717 E1 20-24 | ecosystem: Environmental > Terrestrial > Soil > Wetlands > Peat | place: Sweden: Norrbotten County, Stordalen... | reverse complement strand
AGGCCAACCACGAGCTGGTCCTCGCGCTGGTGGGTGCGCAGGCGCACGACATCGCGCACCTCGCCTCGCTGGTGGTCAAGACCACCCCCAGCGGCGCTCCGGTGCGCATCTCGGACGTGGCCGACGTTCACCCCGGCACCGAGCCCGTCTACACCACGGTCACCGCCAACGGCGTTCCCTCCGTGCTGCTCAACATCGCCCGCCAGCCCACCTCCAACACCGTCCAGGTTGCCAACGGAGTCGCCGCCGAAATCGTGCAGCTCAGCCGAATTCTTCCCTCCGGCGTTCATCTCACACCGTTCTATGACCAGTCCGAGCTGGTGCGCGAGTCGATCGCCAGCGTGCGCGACGCCATCTTCATCGGGCTGGTGCTGGCGTGCATCATCATGTTCCTCTTCCTGCGAGACTGGTCCAGCTCGCTGGTCGCAGGCATGGTGATTCCTGTAACCGTTGCGGTTACAATTCTCTTTCTCTGGGCCATCGGGCAGTCCTTCAACCTGATGACTCTGGGCGGACTGGCTGCCGCCATCGGCCTGGTGATCGACGACGCCATCGTGGTGGTGGAAAACATCGTCGTGCATCGCGATGCGGGACAGTCGCGCACAACGGCCATTCGCATTGCGCTGCACGAACTCGCCACGCCGCTGGTCTTCTCGACGATTACTCCCGTGGTTGTCTTCCTTCCCCTGATCGCCGTCACCGGAGTCACGGGCAGCTTCTTCCGCGCGCTGGCCGTCACCATGACCGCGGCGCTGCTCACCTCGCTTGCGCTCGCCGTCACCTTCACCCCCGCGCTCTCGCTCTCGCTGCTGGGCGACCGCAAGCCCGGCAGCGGCAAACTTCGCTGGCCGCTCTTTCCATTCTTCTCCCACGGCAAGGCGGTCGATAGCCCAGCCGTGCTCGATGCGGAGCCTTCGGCTATTACCGCACTCCCACCCAATCCGACTCTCGCAGCCGCTCACGCGGGACATGTGGACGGCCCGGTGATGCGGCGCGTCCTCAGCGCCCACGCGCGCGCCCTCACATGGGCCCTCACCCGGCCGATCGTTCTCGCGGTGGTCTGCCTCACGCTGGTAGTGGCCACCTGGTTTGCCTACAACGCACTCGGCTCCGACCTGCTGCCGGAGATGGACGAGGGCGCCTTCATCCTCGACTACCTCACCCCGGCAGGCACATCGCTCACCGAGACAAACCGCATCCTCCAGCACGTCGAGCAGATCCTGCGCAGCACGCCCGAGGTCGAGATCACCAGCCGCCGCACCGGGCTACAGCTTGGCCTCGCCGCCGTCACCGAGGCCAACTCCGGCGACTTCAGCGTCCGCCTCAAGCCCAACCGCGACCGCGACATCGAAGAGATCATGGCGGACGTCCGCGACAGGATCAAAAAGTCGGAACCAGCGCTTGATGTCGAGTTCATTCAGGTTCTGCAGGACATGATCGGCGACCTCTCCAACTCGCCGGAACCCATCCAGATCAAGCTCTTCAGCAGCGATTCAGCCCTGTTGAACCAGCTCGGCCCCAAGGTGGAAGACGCCATCAAGAAGATTCCCGGCGTCGTGGACACGCAGAACGGCGTGGACAACACCATCTCCGGCCCTGCCACCAGCTTCCAGGTCGATCCGGTCGTCGCGGGCCGCATGGGATTCACGCCCAGCGAGGTTGCAGACGATGCCACCGCAATCCTCGACGGCCTGCCCGCCTCCCAGCCGATGATCGTCAACGGCCGCCCCTACACCATCCGCGTTCGCCTGCCGGAAGAGTCGCGCGCCTCGCTCGACGCAATCCAGAACACGGTCTTCAACTCCAGCTCCGGCCACACCGCGTCGCTGGGATCGCTGGCCCAGGTCACCGAGCTGCCCCCGCAGAATGAGATTCTGCGCGAAAACCTGCAACAGCTCATCACCGTTACCGGCCGCCTCGAAGGCTCCGACCTCGGCTCTGCCATGCAGCAGGTCCAGACCACCGTGCAGAATCTCCACATTCCCTCCAGCGTGCGCGTCGAGTACGGAGGCACCTACCAGGAGCAGCAGAAGTCCTTCCGCGACCTGCTGCGCGTTCTGGTCCTCGCGCTGGCTCTTGTCTTCGGCGTCCTGCTCGCCGAGTTCCGCAACTTCTTCGCTCCCATCGCCATCCTCTCCAGCTCCGTGCTCTCCATCTCCGGCGTGGTTCTGGCGCTGCTGATCACGCGCACCGACTTCAACGTCGCCAGCTTCATGGGGCTCATCATGGTGATCGGCATCGTGGCAAAGAACGGGATTCTGCTGCTCGACGCCGACGAGAAGTTCCGCGCCCAGGCTGAGATCGAGCTGCTCGGCAATCCGGATGCCTTCGCCAACCGCGACCTGGCCCGCGAGGCAATGTTGCACGCCGCCCAGCGCCGTCTTCGCCCCATCGTAATGACCGCCATCGCGGCGGTCTGCGGAATGCTTCCGCTGGCCTTCGCCATCGGGTCGGGCTCGCAGATGCTACAGCCGCTCGCCATTGCGGTGATCGGCGGCCTGCTGGTTTCCGTGGTTCTGTCGCTCATCGTGACGCCGGCCATCTACTACCGCCTCACGCGCAGCCGCCACGCATGATCAGGCTGCGGAAAAAGGCTGTTTTGGCGCTATGAGCAAAAGGCCCGAGGCTAAAGCCTATTGATTCTACTGGGCTTATTCAGGGGGCTGAAGCCTCCTGCTCCCTCCCAAAGGCAAAAACAGAAGTATTTCCGCAGCCTGTGATGCCCCCAGTGATGCCGCGCAACTGAACTTAATCCATGGTTGACTCCTCCCTGGATGGACAAGCTCCGCCGCCCTGGTAGAGCTGCGAAATCCGCTAAGATAGAGGCGGTGGAATAACTGCGCGACAGGGAGCCAGACGATGGAGATGGAGCAGCTTGGCAATTCGGAGATGTGGATCACGCCAATCGGATTTGGCGCGTGGGCCGTTGGCGGCGGCAACTGGGCTTTCTCCTGGGGACCGCAGGACGACAACGCATCCATCGCGGCCATCCGCAAGGCCATCGACCTCGGCATCAACTGGATCGACACGGCGCCCATCTACGGCCTTGGCCACTCCGAGACGATCGTCGGAGAGGCGGTGAAGCAGTCGCCGGTCAAGCCCCTGATCTTCACCAAGAGCGGCATGGTGTGGGACGACAGGCGCGGGATCCGGCGCACCCTGCTGGAGATCCGCCGCGAGGTGGAAGACAGCCTGCGCCGCCTGCAGGTGGATGTGATCGACCTCTACCAGATCCATTGGCCAGTGGAGGATGCTGACATCGAAGAGGGATGGACCGCGATGGCCGAACTGAAACACCAAGGCAAGGTGCGCCACATCGGCGTGTCCAACTTCTCGGTCGAGCAGATGGAGCGCTGCATGAAGATCGCGCCGATCACATCGCTGCAGCCGCCCTACTCGCTGCTCAACCGCTCGATTGAGGCGGAGATTCTGCCCTTTTGCATGGACCACGGGATCGGCGTCATCAACTACTCGCCGCAGGCATCCGGCCTGCTGAGCGGCGCGATGACCAAAGAGCGGGTCGCCAAGCTGCCGGAGGACGACTTCCGGCGCAACGCGAAGCAGTTCCAGGAACCGCTGCTGAGCCGCAATCTGGCGCAGGCCGAGCTGCTGAAGCAGATTGGAGCGCGGCGTGGCGTCTCGGCGGGCGTGGTGGCCATTGCCTGGACGCTGGCCAACCCTGCCATCACCGCGGCCATCGTGGGTGGGCGCAGCCCGGAGCAGGTGGAGGGGGTGTGGCCGGCTGTGAAGTATCGCCTGACTGGCGAGGAAATGCAGGAGATTCAGTCGTTTATGGACGCCAATCGCTGATCCACTGGTGAGGCGGCGCGGGACTCAGGAGCAGGAATGGCGGGCCGTCCGGCCGCGTCAATTCCATTCTTGGTTACCTTTGCCTAAAAAAATGCAACTTATGTGTCATTGTGCCCAAATGGTGGGTGGCACAATGATCAAGTAGCATAAACTTTGGTAACCATACGGCTCGATATGGGGCTATTATGGGTTCTCCAAAGGAGGAATCTTGACCGTTTGGCAGAAGCTTGGAGCGAGGGATGCCATCCGGACCGCTGTCCGCTTCCCTCTCAGGCTTGCGCTCCATTTGAAGACAGAGGATGGGATCGTCGAAGCTACGACACGAGACATCTCCTCCAATGGCCTTCTGTTCACAACCACCTATCTGCCGAAGATAGGCAACCGCATAGAGTTCACCATGGATATGCCGTCGGAAGTCATGGGTTGGGCGAGCGATGTTTCCATCCACTGCATGGGACGAGTCGTGCGCCATCAACACATGGGACAGGAATCGGTGGTGGCGGTTGTGATCGACGAATACTCTCTCAGGGTCTAAATCAATGATGACTTCACCTCTCAGTTCGGAAAAGTCCAAGCCCATCGGCCACATGCAACCCGCCCCCAACGGCCATGTGCAATCGGCCCCCAACGGCCATGTGCAGCCCACCCACGATGACCATGAGCAGCCCAGCGCTGCACCGGGGATTCGCGTCATCCTTGCCGACTCGCAGGCAATCTACCGCGTCGGCATGAAGAAGGTATTCGCGCTGGAAGACGACATCCGGGTGGTGGCGCAGGCCGAGACGCTGGACAATCTGTACGCCGCGCTGGAACGCCACCCGACCGATGTGGTGGTCCTGGAAGGCCAACTGATCGCCGGCACCATCGACGCCATCCCCGACCTGGTGAAGCGCTGCCCCGACGCCAAGCTGATCGTCCAGGTAACGGAGGCCGACGAAGACAACATCGTCGAGCTCTATCGACGCGGCGTGCGCGGCGTCGTGCCCCGCTCCATCTCCCCGGACCTGCTCATCAAATGCGTTCGCAAGATCGCCGACGGCGAGACCTGGATCGACAACCAGTCCATCAGTTGGGTGATCGAGGCCTACCGCTCGCAGGCCAGCTCGCTGACCAGCCCGCGCGTCCTGCCCAAGCTCACCAAGAAAGAGCTGGCCATCATCAGCTGCATCACGCGCGGCATGAGGAACAAGGAGATCGCCTACCAGATCGGCACCACCGAACAGGTGATCAAGAACTACCTGCGCAAGGTGTACGACAAGCTGGGCGTCAGCGACCGGCTGGAGCTGGCGCTCTACTGCCTGCACCATCAACTGCTGAAGAGCTATGTGCAGGAGACGGAGGTCATCCCGCTGCCTCCGGTGGCCCAGGTGACTCCGCTGCGCGCGAAGATATAGGCGAGCCGCCGAGTTGCGACAGATGCAGTGGTAAAGGTCTGTCTGGGGCCGCGAAGCTTCCCTCAGGGGCTAAAGCCCCATTCATTTCTCTCCCTTACGGACGGGCTGAAGCCCGTCCCTTTCCATAATGGAATTCTTCCGCGGCCTGTATCTCTTCGCGGCGGATCGATGTGCAGGCGCTACTGCTTGTCGATCTCCACGTCGATGGTGAACTTCACGTCGTCGCCGATCAGTGGCGGCGGGAACTTCGCGCCGAATCCATAGTCGCTGCGCTTGATGGTTCCGCTGGCGGAGAAGCCGCTGATTGTCTTGCCCTGCATCGTCTGCGGAGGCGTGGGGCCATCAAGGTCGAGCGTCACGCTCCGGGTGACGCCGTTGATGGTCAGGTCGCCGATCAGGTGCAGCTTGCCGCCGGAGTTGGTCAGCGAGGTGGACTTGAACGTCATCGCGGGGTTCTTCGCTACGTCAAAGAAGGCGTCGGACTTCAGGTGCGTGTCGCGCTGGGCCACGCCGGTGGAGACGGTCGTGGTGTCGATGGTCGCCGAGACGGTCGACTTGGTGATGTCTTTCTCGTTCAGCGTGACGGTTCCCTTCACGTTGCCGAACGCGCCGTGGACGTGGCTGACGCCCATGTGCAGAATCTCGAAGTTGACGCTGGAGTGCGCCGGATCGATCGCCCAGGTGGACGTCTGTGCGTAGGCATGAGTGGAAAACAAAGCACCAGAGAGGGTGAGGGCGAGGAGCAGTCGATTTTTCATGGGTCTTTTCGTTCTTCCTTCTTGGGTCAGACTTCGCCGCAAACTCACATGCGACGTACTTATTGGATGAACTCTGCGATCCACAGGATGCTGGCAAACTTGCAGTCATGGAAGAATGCTAGGATTCTGCGATGCCGTTTTTCAGCGAGATACGCGCTCTAACCCGGGTGCAGCGCAACACGTTCTCTGCCTGCTTCCTGGGCTGGACGCTGGACGCCTTCGACTTTTTTCTGCTCACCTTCTGCCTGAAGGCGATCGCCGCGGACTTCCATGTCGGCGTCAAGCAGGTGGCAGAGGCCATCTTCTGGACGCTGGTGATGCGTCCCGTCGGCGCGTTGCTGTTTGGCGCAATGGCGGAACGATACGGCCGCCGCCCCACGCTGATGCTCAACGTCGTCGCCTTCTCTGTCTTCGAGTTGGCCAGCGCCTTCGCGCCCACGCTGCACAGCTTTCTGGTCTGCCGCGCTCTGTTCGGCGTCGCCATGGGCGGCGTGTGGGGTGTGGGCGCCGCGCTCGCGCTGGAGACTCTGCCCGCCCGGGGGCGCGGCTTCTTCTCCGGCCTGCTGCAGGAGGGCTATGTGGTCGGCAACCTGCTGGCCGCCGCGTTATTCGGCCTGCTCTTTCCCCACCTGCACGGCACCGGCATGAGCACAAACTGGCGCGTGCTGTTCATGGTTGGAGCGCTGCCCGCGCTGCTCGCCTTCTATTTGCAGTTCAAGGTGGAGGAGTCGCCCATATGGCTCGCCAGCCGCGACCGGCGTCGCCTGGCCCCCAAGCTACGGTTCGACTTTGCTCGATTGGTAGCGATATGGAAGACTTCCATCGGCTATCTGCCGAGCTTCCTCTTCCTCGTGGTTCTGATGACGGCGTTCACCTCGTTCAGCCACGGCACGCAGGACCTCTACCCAACCTTCCTTCTCGACCACGGCTTCAGCGACGGCCACGTCGGCCTGATCGCCGCCATCGGCAACGTCGGCGCGTTTGTCGGCGGCATCTGCTGCGGGGCGCTCTCGGAGAGATTCGGCCGCAGGAAGACCATCCTTCTGGCCGCGCTCTTCGCCATTCCCATGGTGCCGCTGTGGGCCTGGTCGCACTCCATGGCAATGCTGGCCGCGGGCGGGTTCCTGATGCAGTTCATGGTGCAGGGCGCGTGGGGAATCATCCCCGCGCACCTGAACGAACTGGCACCCGGCCCGGTGCGCGCCATCTTCCCCGGCGTCGCCTACCAGCTCGGCAATCTGCTCTCGTCGCGCAATGCGGTCTTCCAAGCCGCCTACGCTACACGCCACAACGGCGGAGCATTGAACGTCGCTCTCTCCGGTACGGTGGTGATCGTCGCCGTCATCGTGGCCACGGTCGCCGCGCTGGGGCCCGAGGCCAAAGGCAGCGATCTCGCCGGCGGGGACAAAGACGCAGACTTCGCAGAGATTACGGCGCAGTGATGACGACGTAGCGGTCGGTCGTCTCCCAGCGCATGTGCAGCTCGGTCGATGTGGGTGTGGTGTTCTCGAAGCTGAGGCTCATCCCCTCCTGCGGCGCGGACATCGGCTTGGCCAGCATGGGGACGCGGCCCAGGTCCATGCTCTGGTTGTAGGTGAGGCCCCACTGCCCGGTCTGGTTGTTGATGATCAACTGCCAGGCGTCCTCGCTGGGCAGCGAGTAGATGGTATGCGTGCCCGCCGGAACCAGCAGAGCGCCAAACTTCAGAGGGACCGAAGTGATGAGGGTGGTGGCGGGGTTCGCGCCGGTGCGCCAGACCTTGCCGTAGGGGACAAGGCCGCCCATGATCTTGCGCCCGCGCATCTGCGGCGTGTTGTAGCGGATGTCGATAGTGCCGCCGGCGACGGTGACGCTGGCGGTTGCGGGCGGGCTGGGCATCGGCTTTGGCGGTTGCCCGGGGGCTGCGCCCATCTGGGCGGTGAGAGCGGTTGAGGCGACGGCCAGCAGCGCCACCGAGGCGAGCGCGGCGAGCGTGCGGAAGGAGGAAATGCGCGGGTGCGATGGATGAAGTCTCATGGGTTCTCTCTCTTCGATCGGTCGAATGTTGATCTGAGGGCGGGGTGAGCGCCGAGCTTCCTTGGAAATGGGCCGTTCCTGCCTGGTGAGTGCCATTCCTGTTTTGCAAGCCTCATCGTGCTCGATGCTCGACTCCGCAGGGGTGGGCTGTCAAGCACGCAGATGCGATGCGGCCCGCGCGGCGAGATACTGCCACATCGCTTTCTCGGTGGGGAGGTCGGCGACGGGAAACATCTGCTGACGCATCTTCCCACGGACGCGGTAACGCCATTCCCAGACCTCGCCGCCCCGTGCTCATGTGGCCTTGCGAATCGACCCTCTCTGATATGATGATCCCGTGCGTCCCTCACCTTCCTGTCACGCTTCGTTTGCAGCGCGTCGTGACAATAGCCACCATGGTTCATGTGGGAATTGTGGGGATATATCAATCTGTAAAGTATTGTTAGAATAAAGGTTGCGGGAGTAACTCAGTGGTAGAGTCTCAGCCTTCCAAGCTGTTGGTCGCGGGTTCAATTCCCGTCTCCCGCTCCAATTTTTCGCAGGCGCTACGGAGGGAGTTGCTGACGATTGTTATCGGTGCAGGAGTGACGTGTTGACCGCATTGCGCGAGCAGGGAGTGATTCCGGTGGCCGATCCGCAGAACTTCGACGCGGTGCATGCCGCCATCGAGGCGGCCTTCTCCGCGGCCGGGGTCAAGGACTTTCTGAAGTCGATGCAGCGCGCCGGGCTGCGCATCCGGGACTTTGAGCTGGTGCTGGGCAAGGGCATTCTGGGCGCGCCTGCGGCTGCGCAGTACAACCGCCTGGGTAACGGCGACCAGGGCCTGATCCGCGAGTTCTACCTCGCCAGCCTGGAACAGGTCGCACCCGAGCTGCGGGTACAGTTTTGCAAGCTGTACGCATATTATTGATTGAGCGAGTTTTTGTTTTGAATCGCCGACATGAGCCGGCCAATTCGAGAGAGGGAGAATCGCAATGGGCAAGGAAAAGTTTGACCGGTCGAAGCCGCATGTTAACGTTGGGACGATTGGGCACATTGATCACGGCAAGACGACGCTGACGGCGGCGATCACGAAGGTGTTGGCCAAGCACAACCCGAAGAACTCGTTCCGCTCGTTCGACTCGATCGACAACGCGCCGGAAGAGCGTGAGCGCGGCATCACGATTGCGACGGCGCATGTGGAGTACGAGACCAAGAACCGTCACTACGCGCATGTGGACTGCCCGGGCCACGCCGACTACATCAAGAACATGATCACCGGGGCGGCGCAGATGGACGGCGCAATTCTCGTTGTTGCCGCCACCGACGGGCCGATGCCGCAGACCAAGGAGCACGTGCTGTTGGCGCGCCAGGTGGGCGTGCCCTGCATCGTGGTGTTCCTGAACAAGTGCGACGCGGTGGAGGACCCCGAGCTGATCGAGCTGGTGGAGATGGAGGTGCGCGACCTGCTGAACAAGTACGAGTACCCGGGCGACGAGATCCCCATCATTCGCGGCTCTGCGCTGGGCGCGCTGAACGGCGAGCCGGAGTGGGAGGCCAAGATCGACGAGCTGATGGACGCGGTCGACTCGTACGTTCCGCAGCCGAAGCGCTCGCTCGACCTTCCGTTCCTGATGCCGATCGAGGACATCTTCTCCATCTCGGGGCGCGGCACGGTGGTCACCGGGCGCATCGAGCGGGGCAAGGTGAAGGTGGGCGAGCCGGTGGAGATCGTGGGCTTCCGCGAGACGCGGCAGACGGTGTGCACCGGGGTCGAGATGTTCAAGAAGCAGCTGGACGAGGGCCTGGCCGGGGACAACGCGGGGATTCTGCTGCGCGGCACGGCCAAGGAAGACGTGGAGCGCGGCATGGTTCTGGCCAAGCCGGGATCGATCACGCCGCACACCAACTTCAAGGGCAGCGTGTACGTGCTGAGCAAGGAAGAGGGCGGGCGGCATACGCCGTTCTTCGACGGCTACCGGCCGCAGTTCTACTTCCGCACCACCGACGTGACCGGCTCGGCGAAACTGCCCGCCGGCACCGAGATGGTGATGCCCGGCGACAACGTGGAGCTGGAGGTCACGCTGCATACTCCAGTGGCCATGGAGAAGGGACTGAGGTTCGCCATCCGCGAGGGCGGAAGGACCGTCGGCGCAGGTACCATCAGCGAGATCATTAAGTAGGGGAAGTTCGTGGTTGATAGCGAGTAGTTCAAGACTAATGAGGGCTGCCAGTACATGTAGAAGTCCATGGCTGGCAGTCACTCCAAACGATCTTTGAGTAACGAGAAAGAGACACAAAATGGCTGGACAGAGAATCAGAATCCGCTTGAAGGCATACGACTACCGCGTGCTGGACACGTCGACCGGCGAGATCGTCGATACCGCAAAGCGCACCGGCGCACAGGTTGCGGGCCCTATTCCGCTGCCCACGATGAAGAACAAGTATTGCGTACTGCGTTCGCCGCATGTGGACAAGAAGTCGCGCGAGGCGTTCGAGATTCGCACCCACAAGCGGCTGATCGACATTCTTGAGCCGACCCAGCAGACAGTGGACGCGCTGATGAAGCTCGATCTTCCGGCTGGGGTCGATGTTGAGATCAAGACGGTTCAAAAGTAAGTTGTTCGTCGCAGGTTGTTGGTTGTTGGTTCAAATGCAACACCGGCAGTGCTGAAGCTAGATGCTTGGCATGATGAGGAAAGGATAAACACGATGTCAGTTACAGGAATTCTCGGCAAGAAAGTCGGCATGACCCAGCTCTTCGACGAGCGCGGCGACGTTCACCCGGTCACGGTGCTGAAGGCCGGTCCATGCGTCATCACTCAGCTCAAGACTTTGTCCAAAGACGGCTACGACGCCGCGCAGATCGGCTACGTCGACTTCATCAAGGCATCGAAGGTCAACAAGCCCATGACGGGCCACTTTGCCAAGTCAAACGTGCCACCCGTGCGCATGATGAAGGAAGTCGCGGTTGAAGTTGCCAAGGAAGGTGAGGACGCCTCGGTCAAGGCAGGCGACCGCATTATGGTTGACATTTTTTCCGAGGAAAAGTTTGTCGACGTCATCGGCACATCGAAGGGACGCGGGTTCGCTGGCGTGGTCCGCCGCCATCACTTCGGCGGTGGCCCCAAGGCGCACGGCCACATGTTCCAGGTGCAGGGATCGATCGGCGCATCTTCCTATCCTTCACGCGTCTTTCCCGGTCAGCGCATGCCCGGCCACATGGGCCACGCGCAGATCACAGTGCGCAACCTGCGCATTCGCGGCATCGATGTGGAAGACAACCTCTTGATGGTCGAGGGCGCTGTGCCCGGACCGCGCGATGGATATGTTCTGATCTCGAAGGCAAAGGCCCCGCCGCGCGAGCGTCGCGGATTTGCCGGTGGCACGACGCTGGATCCGTTGAAGGCTTCGAAGAAGGCTTCGCCGAAGAAGAAGTAAAGAAAAATAAGCAAGAGAGCTTCTCATAACTCTTGCTAAACAAAGTTACGGCCAGCCGCATCGATGGCGGGCATGAAGAGAGAAGAGCGATGGCAAAGATCAAAGTAGTCAATCTCGCGGGAAAGAAGGTCGGAGAGTTCGAACTCCTCGACGAGGTTTTTTCGGACGAGATCAACGACACGCTGCTGTGGGAGTCGGTGAAGCACTACCGCGCCGCGTTGCGTCAGGGTACTGCGTCCACCAAGACGCGCGGGCTTGTTTCGGGCGCCGGGCGCAAGCTATGGAAGCAGAAGGGGACCGGCCGCGCGCGCATTGCGTCGATCCGGAGCCCGCTGTGGCGCTCCGGCGGCACGGTACACGGACCGAAGCCGCGCAGCTACGAGTACGCCTTCCCGCAGAAGAAGCTGATGGGCGCGCTGCGCTCGGCCATCGCGGCGAAGATCGCGGACGGCAAGTTGACGGTGGTCGAGTCGTTCGAGGTTCCCGAGGCCAAGACCAAGCTCTTCCGCGCGGCGATCACAAAGCTCGATGCCGGAAAGACGACGTTGCTGGTTGAGTCCAGCCAGCAACTCGGCGAGAAGCTCTATCTGGGATCGCGCAACCTGGCGGGCGTCGAGCTTGTGCTCAGCTCCGAGGTGCATCCCTACGACCTGCTGCGCTACGAACATGCCATCTTCTCCAAGGATGCCATCGAGGCGCTGCAGCAGACGCTGAAGAAGTTTGTTTCGAAACGCAGCAAGGCCGCAACAGAAGCTAAGCAAGCCGCTGCCGAGAAGGAGGTTGCGTAAATGCCAACCCTCTATACAGTGATTCGCCGCCCTCTCATCACCGAGAAGGGAATGGGCGTGAAAGAGACCCAGAACACTCTGGTCTTCGAGGTTGATATGAATGCCAGCAAGACCGAGGTCAAACAGGCCGTTGAGACGCTCTTCAAGGTCAAGGTGAGCGGCGTGCGGACTTCCACGGTGGAAGGAAAGGAACGCCGCCGGGGAAAGTTTACCGGATATCGCCCCGACTGGAAGAAGGCCTATGTCCGCCTGAAGGATGGGCAGAAGATGCCGGAGTATCTGAATAGCATGTAAGAACAGTTGTTAGTTGCTTGTTGTTAGTTTTTAGTTGAATACGAGAACGACGACTAAGTTGCAAAGACGCAAGAGAGAACTAGCTAAAGGCTAAGAGCTAAAAGCTAGGAGCTAAAACAAATGCCGATCAAATCATTTCGACCGATTACCCCGACACTCCGCTTCCAGACGAAGCTGGTGAACGACGACCTGACGACGGACAAGCCGCACAAGCCGCTGCTCTCTGTCAAGCAACGCACCGGCGGACGCAACAGCACGGGTCGCATGACCATTCGCCACCAGGGCGGAGGCCACAAGCAGAAGCTGCGCCTGATTGATTTCAAGCGCGATAAGTATGGCATTCCAGCAACCGTCGCGACGATTGAATACGATCCGAACCGCAGTTCGCGCATTGCGCTGGTCCACTACGCGGACGGCGAGAAGCGATACATTATCCAACCGATCGGATTGAAGGTTGGTCAGTCGATCATGAGTGGGCCGGACGCCGATATTCTGGTGGGCAACGCGCTTCCGCTGAAGAATATTCCACTTGGTACGATCGTACACAACATCGAGCTGCGACCGGGCAAGGGAGCGCAGATGGCGCGTTCTGCCGGTGCGCAGGTCAATCTGATCGCCAAGGAAGGCGACTATGCGCTGCTCAAACTGCCCTCGGGGGAGACACGTAAAGTCCTTGTCGAGTGCATGGCTACGATCGGTCAGGTAGGCAACACGGACCATGAGAATGTCTCCATCGGCAAAGCCGGGCGCAACCGTTGGAAGGGAATCAACCCGGCCAACCGTGGCGTCACGATGAACCCGGTCGACCACCCGCACGGCGGAGGCGAAGGCAAGACATCCGGCGGCCGTCACCCGGTCACTCCATGGGGACAGCCGACGCGCGGATATAAGACGCGCAATAACAAGCGGACCGATGTATTTATCGTCAGCCGCCGCAGTAAGTAAAGAAGTTCAGCAAGATGTGTTTGCAGTTCAGGAAATAGCACAACACCAAGTCTCGCAGCTAAGAGATTCGTCGTATTCAGCAATGTAACCGTAGTAGGAATCTGGAGTCATCAACATGGCACGTTCAGCAAAGAAGGGTCCGTTTATCGACGCGCATCTCCAGTCGAAGATCACGGTCATGAACCAGACCAATGACAAGAAGGTCGTGCGCACCTGGTCGCGCCGCTCGACGATCTTCCCGGATATGGTTGGCCACACCATTGCCGTGCATAACGGCCGCAAATTTATCCCAGTGTATGTAACGGAGAATATGGTCGGTCATAAGCTGGGCGAGTTCTCCGCGACGCGCACGTTCAAGGGCCACTCCGCACGGGCAGCCGAGACCACCGTAAAACCGAAGTAGTGTGCGGCGTTCGTTGTAGTTGATATTTGCAGAAGCAAGACGTACCAGGCAGTTCGAAGGATCAAAGTTATGTCGAAGATTGCAGCAGACAAAGTTCGAGAGTTCCGCGCAGAAGCCAAGTTTCAGCGCAGCAGCCCGCAGAAGGCGAAGCTGGTTCTCGACACCATTAAGGGCATGCGCGTGGAGCAGGCGCTCAACACCGTCCACTTCTCCACCAAGAGGATGGGGCCGGTCGTCGAGAAGGTATTGCGCTCGGCCATCCAGAATGCGACCTACGCCTCGCAGGAGCAGGGCCTCGATATCGACGTCGATAACCTGGTTGTTCGCACTGCGGTGGCGAATGATGGGCCGCGCCTGAAGCGCATCCGGCCCGCGCCAATGGGACGCGCGTTCCGTTACCAGCGCAGGCTTACACACATTGTTGTGACGGTTGCGGAGAAGAAGCCTGCAACGCAGGTTACCGTGGTTGCGCCCGAGCCCGAAGCGGTTACGAAGACGCCGGCCAAGCCAGTGGCTAAGAAGTCAGCGGTGAAGAAAGCTCCGGCGAAGAAGACCGCCGCAAAGAAGGCTGCAACAAAGAAGGCAACAAAGTAACAACGGCTGGGAATTGGGTAGTGCCGGGAACCTTCCGGTAAACTTTAGGTTTTGCAGCAAGCCCCGCCGGCTCAACCGGACCGGGGCGAAGTAAAGGAAGCTATGGGACAGAAGGTCCATCCGTATGGGTTTCGCCTGGGCGTCAACAAGCCGTGGAAGTCACGCTGGTTCGTAGAGCGTGGCTACGACAAGCTGTTGGTGGAAGACGTCAAGCTGAAGGCTGAGTTGCGCGAGAAGCTGAAGGCCGCCGGGGTCAGTTCGGTGGAAGTCGAGCGTCCGGGCAACAAGCTGCGTCTCATCATCCGCACCGCGCGTCCGGGCATCATCATCGGCCGCAAGGGCGCGGAGATCGATAAGCTGAAGGCCGACATTCAGAAACGGAGCTCGCGCGAGGTCTTCATTGACATTCTGGAGGTCAACAAGCCGGAGCTCGACGCGCAGTTGGTCGCCGAGAACATCGCGCTGCAACTGGAAAAGCGCGTCAGCTTCCGTCGCGCGATGCGCAAGTCGGTTGATTCGGCGCTGCGCTTTGGCTGCAAGGGCATCAAGGTCCGCGTGTCGGGCCGGCTGAACGGCAATGAGATTGCGCGCTCTGAGTGGTACCTGCAGGGGCGCCTTCCGCTGCACACCCTGCGCGCCGACATCGACTATGGATTTTCCGAGGCGCACACTACCTACGGAATCATCGGCGTCAAGACATGGGTATATCGCGGCGATATCTACGAGCAGAAGAAGCGCCGCGACCAGGGTGTAACAACTGGCGTGTTCTAAAGACGGTTGTTGGTTGCTAGTTGTTGGTTGTTAGTTTAAAGGGCCGAATTTGCAGGTCCAACATGCAGCAGGCAGGCTTTCCGATAAGAGCGGTCAGCCAAAAGAGTTAGAGGGTTTTTATTATGTTATTGCCAAAGAAGGTCAAGTTTCGCAAGCAGCAACGCGGCCGCATGTGCGGCAAGGCGTGGCGCGGGTCGGACCTCTCGTTCGGCGACTTCGGCCTGAAGGTGCAGGAGTGCGGCTATATTACCGACCGCCAGATCGAGGCCAGCCGTATCGCGATGACGCGGTTTATCAAGCGCGGGGGCAAGGTATGGCTGCGCATCTTCCCCGACAAGCCGATCACCAAGAAGCCCGCCGAGACACGTATGGGCAAGGGCAAGGGAGCTCCCGACCACTGGGTCGCGGTCGTTCGCCCGGGCAAGATACTGTTCGAGATGGAGGGTGTTACGCCTGAACTGGCAAGGGAAGCCATGCGTCTGGCTGCCCACAAGTTGCCACTGAAGACGATGTTCATCCAGCGCCACACCGTCAAGGCGACCGTGGCCGTTAAGTAGCGGTTTTTGCAAAGAACCAGGCCGGCCAAAGAATTAGCAACGAAAGAAGAAAAATATGGAACTCGAAAAGATCCGCAACCTTACCGACGATGAGCTGCCGGCACAGCAGACCAAGTCCGCCGAGCAGCTCTTTCGCCTACGCTTCCAGAAGAGCCTTGGCAACAATGAAGGCATCAAGAAGCTGCGCGCACTGAAGCTCGACATCGCCCGCATCCAGACCGTGACCCGCGAGCGCGCTCTGGCCTCCGAGAAGACCGCATCGCCGGCCGCCGTACGCACGGCACCGGCGGCGAGCACACGCACCGCACGCAAGAAAGCGAAGAAGGACTAACGATGGCAGACACAATCAACACAGCAGTTCCGGAAGCGCAGGTCTCTCGCCGCAACGAGAAGGTCGGCATGGTTGTTTCGACCAAGATGCAGAAGACGATTGTGGTCGAGATCGAGATGCGCAAGGCGCATCCGAAGTACATGCGCGTGATGAAGTCGAACAAGAAGTTCTACGCGCACGACGAGTTGAACTCGGCGCGGGTTGGCGACGTTGTGAGAATCCGCGAGGCGCGGCCACTGTCGAAGCTGAAGCGCTGGTCACTGGAGGAGATTGTGCGCCGCTCCTCGCTCTCGCAGCTCGACGAGAAGGATTCTGTCGCGGAAGCGAAGTAGTTTGGAATTGGAGCGGAACTTTTTGTTTTGTGATGCAGCGGAGAGCTTCAAGGGGTTTATAGCCCGGTTTTAGGCTTAGGAGAACGAATATGTCAGTCCAGATGAGAACGATGCTCGATGTTGCCGACAACTCCGGCGCGCGCAAGTTGCAGGTGATCCTGCCGCTGGGCGGAGGCCTGGGCAAGAAGGCGGGCCTCGGCGATGTGGTGACGGCCGCGGTCAAGGAGGCGTCGCCTGACGGCACAGTCAAGAAGGGCAAGGTGGTGAAGGCGGTCATTGTGCGCACGCGCAAGGAGTATCGACGGCGCGACGGCACCTACATCCGCTTCGACCAGAACGCAGCGGTGGTGATCGACGAGACCAACGAGCCAGTGGGAACGCGTGTCTTCGGACCGGTGGCACGCGAGCTGCGCGAGAAGAAGTTTCTCAAGATTGTTTCACTGGCGCCTGAGGTGATTTAAAGGCAGTTGTAAGTTGCTGGTTGTTCGTTGTTAGTTGAGAACAAAAAGAACGCGAGGGCCTACAGGCCAGAGGTTCAATGCGGATTCCGGCTCCGACAGATTGCCGAGACAAGAGGTGATAGCAATGCCGACGAAGCACAAGCCCGTCACGACAAGCAAGATCAAGATCAAGCGCAACGACACCGTTGAAGTGATCGCCGGCAAGGACAAGGGAAAGCGTGGACGTGTGCTTCGCATCCTGGCGGACAAGGACCGTCTTCTGGTCGAGCACGTCATGATGATCAAGAAGCATGTGAAGCCGAACCCGCAGAGGAACATCAAGGGCGGCATCGCCGAGCAGGAGTCTTCCATCCACATCTCGAATGTGATGCTGGTGGATGGCGAGGGCAATAAGACGCGCGTCGGGACGAGAGTGGAAGACGACAGGAGAGTTCGCTTCTCGAAGGCAAGTGGAAACACTATCCCCGAGAAGAAAAAGTAAGGCATTATTGGCAAGTTGATTTATTTAACAAGCAGGTTCACCCCACGAATCGGTACACGGGCCTAGACGCCTACTCCGGAAACCGTGGAGAAAGCGAAGTCGATCATGGCGGCACGATTTAAAGAAAAGTACCTGAGCGAGATCCGTCCGGCGATTGCCAAGGAACTTGGCATCACCAACCCGATGGCGATTCCGAGGCTGGAGAAGATCGTCGTCAACATGGGGCTGGGCGAGGCCACGCAGAATGTAAAGATCATGGACCCGCTGGTGGCCGACCTGGCGTCGATCGTCGGCCAGAAGCCGGTCATCACCAAGGCGAAGAAGTCGATTGCCGCCTTCAAAGTGCGCGAGGGGATGCCGATCGGCGCGGTGGCCACGCTGCGTGGCGACAAGATGTACGAGTTCCTCGACCGGCTGATCTCGATTGCGCTGCCGCGCGTGCGCGACTTCCGCGGTGTCTCGTCGAAGAGCTTCGATGGTCGCGGCAACTACACGCTCGGTCTGCGCGACCAGCTCATCTTCGCCGAGATCGACTATGCGAAGGTGGACAAGCTGAAGGGCATGAACGTCACCATCGTCACCACCGCGGCCGACGACAACGGTGCCCGCGCCCTGCTGAAGGGCTTCGGAATGCCATTCCGGGTTGGAGCATAACTAACCGAGCCGCACGGCCGTAACAGAATTTGCAGGCTGTATTTGGAAACAGGATAGAGAGCAAACACTATGGCAACTACCGCAAAGCGCGTCAAGGACGCAAGAAAGCCGAAGTTCAAATCCCGCCAGCACAACCGCTGCCAACTGTGCGGCCGTCCCCGCGCATTTTTGCGCAAGTTCGGGATCTGCCGCCTCTGCTTCCGCAACCTCGCGCTCAAGGGCGAGATCCCAGGCGTCGTCAAGTCAAGCTGGTAAGCGTAGCGGTGCGGCAACCTGTATACTTAAGGTTGTCGTTACCGGTTAACCCTTCCAGAGACCTCATCCGCCAAGGATGCTGAAGTCTGGGAGCAGTTGGTTTTATAGATGCAGCGCATCGCTCCATCGAATGGATGCAGCAACATTTCCGCTGGTTCTCGCCGTTGAGACACACTGTAGAGCGAACGGGGAATGAAGGAGAATGAATGAACCTGACCGATCCAGTAGCTGACTTTCTGACGCGTATCCGCAACTCTATCCGCGCGCGCCACCAGAAGCTCGACGTGCCCGCCTCCAAGCTCAAGAGCGAGATCGCCCGCATCCTCAAAGAGGAGGGCTATATCGCCAACTACAAGCCGGCCGAAGAGGGCGGCATGAAGGTGTTGCGCGTGTATCTGAAGTACGGTCCCAACAACGAGGCCGTCATCCGCGACCTACAGCGCGTCTCGCGTCCCGGATGCCGCGTGTATCTTGGCCGCGACGAGATTCGCCGCGTACAGGGCGGACTCGGCATATCGATCCTGACCACGCCGAAGGGCGTGATGACCGGCCGCCAGGCACGCCGCGAGGGCGTTGGCGGAGAGATACTCTGCGAAGTCTGGTGAGGCTTGCCGCATCGGACGGGACGAGCCTCGTCCCATTCTTTGCGGGTTTGAACGATTTGCTCCGGCGCGGTTCGCCAGCGCCGGACTTGAAGGTTAGAACGATGGGCTCATGCCCAGGCTGCAGTGGAACTCAATACGCTTCACACTGAGCGACTCGCAAGCCACAAAGGAATTTCGAATGTCCCGTATCGGCAAAAAGCCAATTCCCATGCCAGCCGGCGTCAAGTACACGGTCAGCAGTGATGGCAACACGGTGCTTGTGGAAGGCCCCAAGGGCAAGGTAAGCGCCATGCTTCCCGGCGGCATTACGCTGGTGCAGAAGGACGGCAGCTTGATCGCCGAACGCCAGAACGACAAACAGGCAGCCTTTCATGGACTGGCGCGCGCGCTGGTCTGCAATGCTGTCGTCGGAGTCACCAAGGGCTGGATCAAGGAACTCGACATTGTCGGCATCGGGTACCGCGCCGAGTTGAAGGGCAAGAACACGGTCGTTTTTACCCTCGGATTTTCGCACCAGATTGAGTTTCCGCTTCCCACCGGCATCGAGGTCGTTATCGATCCCAAGCAGACGCACCTTACCATCTCCGGTATCGATCGCCAGAAGGTTGGCCAGGTGGCCGCCGACATGCGTTCGCTGCGCAAGCCCGATCCGTACAAGAACAAGGGCGTCCGCTACAGCGGCGAGAGGCTGAAGAAGAAGGTAGGCAAGACCGGAGCGAAGTAGGCAAGACGGTAGTAAGTCGTAAGTGAACTTACAACTTATTACTTACAACCTATAATATTTGTTATACCGAACGTCACCAGCACTCTGGCGACGCTACTAGGAAGGGAAGTAAGACTTATGATTAGTCCCCGCGAACGCAATGTTATCCGCCAGCGCGTACACACTCGCATCCGGGAGAAGATGTCCGGCACCGCCGAGCGTCCCCGCCTCAACGTCTACCGCTCACTGAACCACATCTACACGCAACTGATCGACGACCTCAATGGCGTCACGCTGGTTTCAGCGTCCTCGTTTGGCAAGAAGACCGAGTCCGAAGGCAAAGCATACGGCGGCAACGTAGCGGCGGCCAAGCTGGTCGGCAAACTGATCGCCGAGCGCGCGCAGGAGAAGGGAATCAAGAAGGTGGTCTTTGACCGCGGCGGTTATCTCTACCACGGCCGCGTGAAGGCGCTCGCCGAAGCGGCCCGCGAGGCCGGTCTCGAATTCTAAGCTTCCAGTTACAGGTTTCGTGGCGCCCCAAAGGGCAGCCAGAAAGAGGTACGGCAGATGGCAATGATGAAAAAAAAGTTTGACGCGAACCGGCTCAATCTGAAGGACGAGGTGGTTTCGATCAATCGCGTTACCAAGGTGGTCAAGGGCGGCAAGAACATGTCGTTTGCCGCGCTGGTGGTGGTTGGCGATCCGGGCGAGGGCGTCGTTGGGTACGGCTCAGGCAAGGCCAAGGAGGTTCCCCAGGCGATTCGCAAGGGGATTGAGTCGGCCAAGAAAAATCTGTTCAAGATCAACCTGACAGAGACAACGATTCCGCATCAGGTGCTGGGTCACTTCGGTGCCGGATCTGTGATGCTGAAGCCGGCACCGGAAGGAACTGGAATCATCGCCGGCAAGACCGTGCGCGCCGTAATGACCTCGGCCGGCGTGCAGAATGTGCTGACCAAGTCGCTTGGATCGGCCAATCCGCACAACGTCATCAAGGCGACCTTCGACGCTCTCACCCAGCTTCGCAACAAGGCCGAAGTCGCCGCCCTGCGCGGCAAGTCTGTAGAGGAGCTCTAGCCATGGCCAAACCTGCTGCTATCGCAAAGATCAAGCTGCAATACTTCCGCTCGAAGATATGCACGCCGACGAAGCACAAGCTGGTCATCAAGGGGCTTGGCTTTACCCGGCTCAACCAGATCGTCGAGCGCGAAGACACGCCGTCTGTCCGCGGAATGGTGGCGAAGGTGCCACATCTCGTCCGCGTCGTCGAATAAGTACCGGTTGTTGGTTTCTAGTTGTTGGTTGCGGGTAAAAGGCTAACAACTAACAACTAACAACTAACAACTAACAACCGCTTCACCACATGCGAGTCGGTGGCCATCGAGCTGCCGGCGTTATAGCGAGGAAACACGAAATGGCAATCCGCAATCTCTCCAATCTGCACGCCCCCAAGAAGGCGAACGAAAACAAGAAGCGTGTCGGCCGCGGCATGGGGTCTGGTATGGGCAAGACATCCACCCGCGGCCACAAGGGACAGGGCTCGCGCTCCGGATCGTCGCTGATGCGCGGCTTCGAGGGCGGCCAGATGCCGTTGCACCGCCGCCTGCCCAAACGCGGCTTCACCAACATCTTCCGCGTGGAGTACACGGTGCTCGGCCTGGACCGCGTCGCCGAGATATTGGCGACTGCACCCGGCACCGAGTTCACCCTCGACAAGATCGTCTCGCTCGGCCTGCTGCGCAAGAAGGGCGGCCTGATCAAGGTGCTCAACAACGGCGAGCTGAGCGGGCCGGTTACCATTCACGCGCACAAGTTCTCCAAGACCGCGCAGCAGGCCATCGAGAAGGCCGGCGGCAAGGCAGTTCTGATCGGCTAACAAACTCCGCCGAGTGCATCTGCCCGGCGCATTCAACCTGGATAGGGGTTCACCCATGGAAGCGCGGCCCGCGAAGGCCAGCTTCAGGCAACAGCGAAGAGGTTCTGATGTTAGAGAAATTCGCCAACATCTTTCGTATTCCCGATCTGCGCAAGCGTGTCCTCTTCACGCTCGGCCTGCTGGCAGTCTATCGCCTGGGGGCGTTCATCCCCACGCCGGGCATCAACGCGGACGCGCTCGCGCAGTTCTTCAACATGAACTCCGGTTCACTGCTCGGACTGGGAGACCTGTTTACCGGTGGCAATCTTCGCCGGCTCACCATCTTCGCGCTGGGCATCATGCCGTACATTACGGCGTCGATTATCTTCCAGTTGCTCACTGTGATCTATGAGCCGTTGGCCAAGCTGCAGAAGGAAGGCGAACTGGGCCGACGCAAGATCACACAGTGGACCCGTTACGTCACCGTCCTGCTGGGCGTCATCCAGTCCTTTGCGATCGCCCTGACGCTGACCAGTTCGTCCGTGTCGATGGTCACGATTTCACGCGGGGCATTCATCCCGATGTGCGTCATTACGCTTACGGCCGGCACCGCCTTCATCATGTGGCTGGGCGAGCAGATCACCGAGCGCGGCATTGGAAACGGCATGTCGCTGCTCATCTTTACTGGAATCGTGGTTGGCCTGCCGAAGGGCATTATGGACATCTACACCAAGGCGAACGACAAAACCTGGGGCCCCCTGACACCGGTTGTCCTGGTTGCCCTCATCGTTGGCATGGTTGCGGTGGTCGCGTTCATCGTCTTTGTGGAACGCTCCGAGCGCCGCATCCCGGTGCAGTATGCCAAGCGCATCGTGGGACGCAAGATGATGGGCGGCCAATCCACCCACCTCCCTCTGCGGGTCAACTCCGGCGGCGTAATGCCGGTCATCTTTGCCAGTTCGATCCTCTCCGCGCCGCTACTCTTCCAAGGAGTGAACTTCTTCGGCAGTGGCCCGCTCAACGAGACACGCTTCCTGGGGCCCATTCTTCGGGGCCTGATGCCCGGCGAACCGTGGTATGAAATTCTTTATATCGCCGCGATCGTCTTCTTCGCCTACTTCTACATCTCCATCGTCTTTCGGCCCGACGACATCGCCGACAACATGCGCAAGTACGGAGGATTTATTCCCGGCATCCGTCCCGGCCGCCGCACTTCGGACTTCATCAACGACGTGCTTACCCGCATCACGCTGGTCGGCGCGCTCTATCTGATCATCATCTCCATCATCCCGACCATCCTCATCAGCGGAATCCACTTCAACCACCTGTGGCTGATCGGCCGCTACTTTGATATTCTGCCGCCCGTGTTTACCAACGGGTTCGGCTTCAACTTTTACTTCGGCGGCACGTCGCTGTTGATCGTTGTCGGCGTAGCCATGGACACCGTGCAGCAGGTGGAATCGCAACTCATCATGCGCCACTACGACGGCTTCTCTCCCAAGAGCGGTCGCATTCGTGGACGGCGCAGTTGGTAGGACGGGCCCATTGACGAACACTTCCGCATCGCATCCGACGGCCCCGGCAGGGAATGACTTCCTGCCCGGGCCGGTTCTTCTTTTAGGCGCACCCGGCGTTGGCAAGGGCACGCAGGCACAACTCCTCGTCACCAAGTACGGCATTCCGCAGATCTCCACCGGCGACCTGCTGCGCGGCAACATCGCCCGCGGCACCGAGCTGGGGATCAAGGCGAAAGAGATCATGAGCGCTGGACTGCTGGTCGACGACGAGATCGTCAACCAGATGGTGCTCCACCGCCTACAGGAGAAGGACACCCATCGCGGGTACATCCTGGATGGCTATCCGCGCACGCTGGACCAGGCCAAATTTCTCGATCGTACGATTGCCGATCCCATCTTTCTGCCGCGGCTTCCGGTCATCGCCATCAGCATTGTGGTGGCATACGATCAACTGCTACAGCGCATCACTGGTCGGCGAATCTGTCCGTCGTGCAAGCACATCTACAATATGTACTCGAATCCTCCCAAGGTCGCGGGAGTCTGCGATCTCGATGGAGCCAGTTTGACGCAGCGCGGGGACGACACCGAGCCGGTCTTTGTGGAGCGCATGAAGACCTTCGACGCGCAGACCGCGCCGGTGGTGGCACACTACCGCAATCAGGGGCGCTTCGAAGAGGCGAATGGCGACCAGGGCGTGGAGACCGTCAACGCCGCGATCGAGCAAGCCATCGCCAAGCTGCGCCATGCTTCTCACTGACGACTGGCAACAGATATTATGGCAATACTCATTAAAACCGCTGCCGAGATTGAAAAGATGCGCCGCTCCGGCGAGGCGTTGCATCAGGTGCATGAGGCGGTACGGCCGTTTGTTATGCCCGGCGCCAGCACCATGGATCTGGAGAAGGTTGCGGCAGCCAAGATGGATGAGTTGCACGCCATCTCCGCGTTCAAGGGCTATCGCGGCTTTCCTGCTGTGCTCTGTACCTCCATCAACGACGAAGTTGTCCACGGCATTCCTTCGGACAAACGCATCCTCGCCGAGGGGGACATCGTCTCGGTTGACTGCGGTGTGATTGTCGATGGTTTTTACTCCGACTCCGCCGTCACCTACGCTGTCGGCACGCCCAGCGCCGCCACCAAAAAGCTGCTCGACGTTACCCAGGCCGCGCTGGAGCGGGCGATCCAGCAGGCACGGGTCGGTGGCCGCCTGGGCGACATCTCCGCAACAGTGCAGGAGATGTGCGAGGCCGAGGGCTACGGCGTCGTTCGCGAGTTTGTCGGCCACGGAATCGGTAAATCCATGCACGAAGACCCGCAAGTGCCAAACTACGGAGCGCGCGGCAAGGGCCCGCGGCTGAAGGCCGGAATGGTGCTGGCCATCGAGCCGATGATCAACGCTGGCGGGGCTGAGGTGAAGGTGCTGCCCGACGGCTGGACCACCCTGACCGTCGACGGCAGCCTCAGCGCCCACTTCGAGCACACGGTCGCGATCACAAAAGACGGGCCGCGGGTGCTGACTCGCTAGGATTCCGGCCCCATTTCGGGGTATACTCAAAGATGCTGTGTGCGCAGGCACATGACAACAGGGCGTTTGGGCTGCGTACGAGGCGTCCCTGCCACTCGAAGGAGAGCGTTTGTCGAAGGAAGATGCAATTGAAGTGATGGCAGTCGTCGTCGAGACGCTGCCCAATGCGCTGTTCAAGGTCGAGCTTGAAAACAAGCACCAGGCCCTCGCCCACATCTCAGGGCGCATGCGCAAGAACTTCATCAAGATCCTCCCCGGCGACCGCGTCGCGATTGAGCTGAGTCCGTACGATCTCAACCGCGGCCGCATCGTCTACCGCTACAAGTAGATGAGAAGCAGCCCTTAGCTATTAGCTTTTAGCTCTTAGCTTTTCGCTGAAAACCAGAGCAATGTAATGAGCACGTCGGCCGTCTTTAGTTATCAGCTAAGGGCTAAAAGCTAACGGCTGACTTAGGAGTTTTATGAAGGTCCGCGCGTCCGTCAAGAAGATTTGCGATAAGTGCAAAGTCATCCACCGCCGCGGCGTGGTTCGCGTCATCTGCGAAAACGCCAAGCACAAACAACGTCAGGGCTAGTTTTTACTGGCAACAACAAACTGCAACCAGCAACCGTTTTACCCGGCCCCGCCAGGCGAGTTAGCCGAAGTCAAGGCTTGCGTTGAACCTGGCGATTTTGACCGCAAACCGACAACCCCGCTCCCGTGGCCACACAGCGCCACAAGCACAAACGAAAAGGAACCCCATGGCACGTATTGCTGGAGTCGATGTTCCGAATCAGAAACAGATTCGCATCGGACTCACACACATCTTCGGCATCGGCAACTCGCGCGCGGCAAAGATCCTTGCCGAGGCGAACGTCGATCCCTACGCAAAGGTCGGCACTCTCGAAGAGGACGCGCTGAACCGCATCCGGCACGTCATCGAGGCCCAGGGCGAGATCGAAGGCGACCTGCGCAAGGACGTCTCGCTCAACATCAAGCGGTTGATCGAGATCCAGTCCTACCGCGGACTCCGCCACCGCCGTTCGCTGCCCGTCCGCGGCCAGCGCACCCACACCAACGCACGCACCCGCAAAGGTCCCCGCAAGGGCACGGTTGCCGCCAAGAAGAAAGCGACGAAATAGCCCATGGCGAAGACACAGAACAAGGCTGGCGGCGCCAAGACCGCAGGCAAGAGCAAGAAGTTCAAGAAGCGGGAACGCAAGAACGTCCCATTCGGGCTCGTCTATATTCAGGCGAGCTTCAACAACACCATCGTCACCATCACGGACCAGGCGGGCAACACGATCAGTTGGAAGTCGTCTGGCTCGCTCGGTTTTCGCGGCTCGCGCAAGGGAACTCCGTTTGCCGCGCAGCAGGCCGCAGTCGGCGCAGCCAACGCAGCGCGCGACCACGGACTGCGCTCCGTCGATGTGCGCGTCTCGGGGCCCGGCTCCGGCCGCGAGTCCGCGATCCGCGCGCTTGCGACCACCGGCATCGAGGTCCGCTCGATCCGCGACGTTACGCCCATGCCGCACAACGGCTGCCGTCCGCCCAAGCGCCGCAGAGTATAAGTGCAGTGGTAAGTGGTGAGAGGTAAGTGAAAACTAATTTCACTTCTCTCTTGCCACTTACAACTTACCACTTACAACTTATTCAACCCGGATCGGGACGAAGCGTGATGAGCGCGTAAACCGATCGTCACCTGAAGTAAAGGAGCAATACGAATGGCACGTTATACAGGACCCGTCTGCCGCCTCTGCCGCCGGGACGCAACCAAGCTCTTCCTCAAGGGCGCGAAGTGCTTCTCCGACAAATGCGCGATCGAGAAGCGCAACTTTCCTCCCGGCCAGCACGGCCAATCGCGCAAGGTGAAGAAGGTGGTGGGCTACGGCCTGCAACTGCGCGAGAAGCAGAAGGCGAAGCGCATCTACTTCACGCTGGAGACCCAGTTCCGCGCCTACTACCAGAAGGCCGCCAACAAGACCGGCGTCACCGGCGAGCTGCTGTTGCAGCAGTTGGAGACGCGTCTGGACAACGTCTGCTATCGCCTCGGCTTCGCGATGAGCCGCCGCCAGGCCCGGCAGATCGTTCGCCACGGACACATCCAGGTGAACGGCCGCAAGGTCAACATCCCGTCGTTCCAGTGCAAGGTGGGCGACGAGGTCAAGGTCCGCGAAGGCTCGAAGAAGCTCGTCATACTCGAAGAGTCGGGGAACTTCGCCAGCGGCCAGCGAGCCGTGCAGTGGCTCGACATCAACCGCGAGACCCTTACCGGAAGGCTGGTCGCGCTGCCCACACGCGAGGACGTCAACCTGCCGGTGAACGAACAGCTTATTGTCGAACTGTATAGCAAGTAAAGATTGCCGGAGTGCAGCGGAGGAGAAGCAGATTCCTCCGCTGCGCTACGGAATGACAAACCAAGAAGCAACGGAATGACAAACCAAGAAGCAACGGAATGACAAACAAGTGCGCTACGAAATTACAAATCGATAAGCAACGAACGTAGATGTAGCAACTCCCACAACCCAGCCTGCAACCGAACCACCCCGCCTTCGCAAAATGCATCGCGAATGAGCCGGACAAAGGAGAAACGCCCATGCTTTGGAGAGGCTTCCAGAAACCCAAGCGTCTTGCCGTCGACACCGAAACACTCACCGAGAAGTACGGAAAGTTTTCCGCGCAGCCGTTTGAGCGCGGCTTCGGCACCACGATCGGCAATGCGCTGCGGCGCACGCTGCTGTCGTCGATCGAAGGGGCGGCCGTCACCGCCGTGCGCATCGAGGGCGTGCTGCACGAGTTCCAGTCAATCAGCGGCGTGGTCGAGGACGCCACCGACATCATCCTGAACCTGAAGCAGATCCCCTTCAGGCTGAACGGCGAAGGCCCCAAGGCGCTGTACCTTCGCGCCGACGCGGCGGGCGTCATCACCTCGGGCATGATCGAGGCCGACGGCGACGTCGAGATCCTCGACAAGGACGTCTACATCTGCACCGTCAGCGACGGCGGCAAGATCGACATGGAGATGCGCCTGAAGCGCGGGCGCGGATACATCTCCGCGGACAAGAACTTCGACGCCGATCTTGGCCTCGGATTCATTCCAGTCGACAGCGTCCACTCGCCGGTGCGCAAGGTCAACTACCTGGTGGAGGCCGCTCGACTCGGCCAGATCACCGACTACGACAAGCTGACGATCGAGATCTGGACCAACGGCACTATCCTTCCCGCCGACTCGCTGGGCCTCTCCGCCAAGCTGCTGAAGGACCACATGAACATCTTCATCAACTTCGAGGAGGAGATGGAGGCGGGCCACGACTCGCTCGATGGACCGGCGCTGCACAATGAGAACCTGAACCGCTCGGTGGAGGAGCTGGAACTCTCCGTGCGCAGCTACAACTGCCTGAAGAACGCCAACATCGCCACCATCGGCGAGCTGATCCAGAAGACCGAAGCCGAGATGCTGAAGACCAAGAACTTCGGACGCAAGAGCCTGAATGAGATCAAGGAGATACTGGCCCAGATGGGGCTCTCGCTGGGCATGAAGATCGACGAGCAGGGCAATCCACAGCCTGGGCCGACTTCGGTGCTTCCGGCGGCAACTCTCGCGGCCAGCTTCGGCGACTTCGACGACGACGAGGAAGACGACGACGACGAGGACCTCGACCTGGCCAGCGAACCGGAGAACTTCTAAGCCTGATTTGGGAGCAGGATTCAAGCGATGAGCATGAATCCTGTTCCCAGCAGACTTTCAGTTTGCGGCCATTGAGTGGAATGGTCATCGGTTCGGGACAAACGCGGGTGTTGTTTGTCAGTTGTTCGCCGTATGTTCTTTATTTGTTCTCCCCCTCCCCCTGCCATCCCCCTTGGCGGTGGATTGATGCGTAAGTGGATTGTTATGTGGTGGCCACAGGGAAAACTTACATAACAAATGATTTAGGAGCAAGTGGTTTGGAATCATTCGGTTGCGCGTGCTGTGGTTGGCTAAAATATTCATTCTCGGTGAGTTGCGGCTAAAATATTCACAACATAAGGGTTATGGGTGAAAATTACGGATTTTGCAGGGTGGTGCCGGCAAAATATTCATTGCATAAGTGCTGCTGGCAAAATATTGATTCGATGCGGCTTATTTGGAATTCTGAAGTGCAGCGGCGCAACAAAAGCAACTACGGAGATTCTGGCTTCGCCAGAATGACGAACTAAAACAAACAAAGGCAATTACGGAGATTCTGGCTGCGCCAGAATGACGATCCGTGTGCGAGTTGCGGGCAAAACATTGATTCGGTGCGGCTTATTCAGTTGAGAAAGAACGGTGCGAGCGGGCGGCGGGAGTTTATTTCCGCACGGTCAAAGCTGCCCCTCGATGGATTTGATCCATTATGTTAATTGTATCAAGCGGAGCATAACTAGTATGCCAACTATTTTTCGGAGGGAAGTGGTTGATGGGGTGGGAGTTAGGGGGATTTTTGAGGGTCGAGGGGCTTGACACGCGGATTTGCTGGGGTTTTTGAGGGGGCGACGCGAAGCTTTTTTGCTGTGAGCAATGGGCGGAGTTTGCGGGAGAAAGGGTGGGCGGTAGAGGCGGGGTGGGGTTCATCGGGGTTCTTCGCGCTCGAAAGAATCGCTCAGAATGACGGCAAGAACAGGCAACGGCGAGGGCCAATACGGAGATTCTGGCTGCGCCAGAATGACGACGCGTGAAGGCTTCACTGGAATGATGAGCAAGAACAGGCAACGGCGAAATGCGGGGGTCCCTCCACTGCGGCGGCAAAGTACGCCGCCTTCGGTCGGGATGACGGCGGAACTGATGCGCCGCGGTCGGGATGACGGCGGGTGAAGGGCGCGCGAAGGAAGGCAGAGACCACCCATCCTCACCCCAGCGAGCAAGCTCGCCGGGGACCCCGATAGCGATAAGGCCGCGATGGATGGGGTACCCGCTTTACAGCGTGTGGGTTGTTGGGGTTTGCGGTGCGGCTGGAGGAACGGCGGCTACCGGGGTTGTTGCTGGTGCGGTGGGCGGCGGGGCGGCGGGGGTGATGCGCAGGGCCATGCGGGGGAAGGTGAAGGTGCCACCCGCGTCGTCGATGACGTTGACCTGGCAGACGTAGGTTCCGGTCTTGAGGCCGGCGAGCGGAACGTCGAACTGGAAGGCGACGGCGTCCCGTTCCGGGATGTTGATGGCGGTGGCCTCGACCATGGGGGTCTCATAGACCTTGACGCCGCCGAGCAGGAACTCGATGCTGGTGAGGATGCGGACGGGGACGGCCTCCTTTTTGGTGAGGCCGGGGGTGGTGGCTGAGGTGGCGGGCGCGGCGGAGGAGTCCTTGTCCTGGGCGGGGCTGTAGACCTCATAGAGGAACTTCAGATGCTGGTCCTGACGGAAGACATGGGGGACGTTTGGCACCCACTCCTGGCCGTCGCGCACCAGCGGATCGATGGCGTTCTTTTTTGAGGTGTTGGCCGTGCTCTGGCTGCTCATGACGACGGAGCTGAGCTTGAGCGGCATCTTCTTCATGTCCGGGACCTGGATGTCGGTCTCGAAGCTGCCCATGTTGCCGGACTGGTTCTCTCGCACGACGAACTTGAGGTGGTACTTGCCTGGGGCGAGGGTGAAGCCGGTGGAGTACTGGACGTTCTTCTTCTGCACCTGCTGGTTGGCATCGATGTCGAGGTTGACCGTCTGGCGCACCTGACCGACTGTGATGCTCTGGGCGTTCTTGACCTGGCCCAGGAAGTCGATGGTTGCCTTGTCCTTGTCCTTGACTGTGGTGACATGGATTTGCGAGCCGGGGACGACCACGGAGATGGGGATGTAGAACTTGCCGTCGGCCAGGCGGAAGTAGAGGGCCTGGAGGTAGACGGCGACGTCGGTGGCGGGGAGCTCGCTGCGCATCTGCTCGGTGAGTGCGAGTTCGCGGTCCTCGGTCTTGGCGTGCTGGAAGTCGGCCGGTGCGTAGTAGCCGGGGCGGTACTCCAGCCTGGCGTCGGGATGGCCGTTCAGCGTGATGGTGAGATGACGGTAGGTGCCGTCGCGCCTGGGGTTGGTGGAGTGGTAGCCGACGATGTAGTAGGCCTCGGTGTCGTGCTGCACCTGCTGGAAGGCGGGTGCGAAGTCGTTGGAGTCGGTGAAGAGCTTGCCGCCGGTGTCTGAGGCGAGGGTGCCGAGGGTCTCCTGCGAGCTGAAGTTGGAGCTGAGCTGGGACTGCATGGCTGCGCCGCTGTATGCTCCGGTGCCGCGGCGGCTGCCCTGGGAGGCGTCGCCCACGGGGTTGAGGGCCTGCAGGCCGCGAATGTCCACCGCATACAGCGCCGTGTCGTCCTTGACGCACTCGTTGGTGGCGGAGCGGATGCTGGCCTCGTTCTCGATGCCCTGCTTGGTGAGGCCGCCGGAGAAGTACAACATGCTCTTCTTCTGCTCCACCTTTGCCATTGACTTGCATATGGTGCGGATGGCGTACAACTGGCGGTCTGTGTTGAGGGCGTTGAACTCGCTGTCGTCGGCGGTGAAGCTGGAGGAGTCGTCGGAGGCGGCGGAGGTGTCGCCCTCGCTGCCCTCGGCGAAGCCGGAGCTGTCTGTGCCGTCGTACTTGCTGACGGCGGCCAGCAGGGCGGACTTGTCGTTGGTGAAGTCCTGGTCCATGCTCAGGCTGGAGACGAGGCTGACGGATGCGGCGAGATCGGCGGGGGCCATCTTGTTATTGATGTAGTCTTTTGCCGCGTCGACGGCGCGGGTGATGTCCTCGGGCTGCATGCTGCTGAGGTCGAAGAACATGACGATGAGACGGCGGTTTTTCAGCTCGTCCGGCTTTGCGGCAAAGTCGTTGTTCACCAGGTCCGCGATGGTCTTCTTCTTGGTCGCGGTGGCGCCGGAGACGGTGGTGGCCTCGGCCAGAGTTACGGCCTCGTCTACATTCTGGTAGTCGAAGCTGATGATGTGCTGCGGCTTCTTGTCCTCGGTGACGGTGAAGTCGGACTCCTTGAGGTCCTTGATGACAGCGCCGGTCTTTTTGTCGCGCACGACGACGTTGGTGAGGACCGTCTCTGCGCGGACCTTGAGGGTTTCAACCGAGGATTGCTTCACCACGGCGATCTGCGCCATGGCCGAGACCGGCAGCCCCGCCGGCGAAACCGCCATTCCAGCCACCAAAATTGCCGCTATCGCTCGTCGCATTGCCGATCCTCCACAATTGCTTTCTGCCGATGAATGATTCGACCGAAATTCCTAAGATGAACCGCCGGGCCGAAGGATAAATACTGAGATTCTGGCTGCGCCAGAATGACGGTTATTGTTGTCGCTAGAACCTGTACCGCGCGGTGTAGTTGAAGGAGCGCATTGAAGCCGCGGTAGGGTTTACCTGGCCGAAGCTGGAGGAGTTGAGCGTGGTGTTTGCGCCTGCGTACTGCACGGTGTTCAAGGCGTTGTTTGCGGTGATGCGGGCCTCGAAGCTGCGCGTTCCGCCAAAGCTGACGGTGCGCGAGAGCGAGCCGTTGACGGTGAGCGTACCGGGCATCTGGATGGAGTTGCGCGAGGCGGTGCCGTAGGTGCCGGCGGCCGGCGCGGTAAATGCGGCGGTGTTGAACCACTGGGTCCGCGTTCCCGCGCCCTTGATGGACTGGCCCGGTACGCGGTTGGGACGCAGGTAATTGGCGCCGACTTCAAGCTCGGCGGACGTTCCTGTGTACTGTGGCGAGGCGTAGCCGCCGGTGGAGGTGGTGAAGGCGCCGCTGATGGAGTAGCCGTCAAGGATGTGCGCCAAGATGCCGCCCTTGTTGAGGAAGGCGCGGTTGGGGCCGAAGGGCGGCTCGAGGATGAAGCTGACGTTGAGCGACTGGCGATGGTCGAAGCTGGAGTTGCTCTCCTCGGCGGCGAGGTCGAGGTCGTTCTGCGCGGTGTAGCCGCCGCTGCCGCCAACCGAGCTGGCGTCGTCGATGGAGTGCGAGTAGGTGTAGGCGGCCTGCAGCGAGACCCCCTTGTGCATGCGCTCGCGGACGCTGACAGACAGCGCGTTGGAGCGCTGGTAGCCGAGCGAGTCCTCGTATCTGAACTGGACGGAGTTGGGGTTGAGGACGCCCGTGGCGTTGCGGTTGGGCACGCGCACGATGTCGAGGTTGCCGGCGTAGGCACCGATGTAGTCGATGTTCAGTACGATGCCCTGGGGCAGGGTGCGCTGGATGCCGAGGTTGTAGGACTGCACCATGCCGAGGCGGTAGTTGGGAGAGACGCCGAAGTTGCTCTGCGTGGTCTGGGTGGAGCAGTTGAAGCCGGTGGAGTTCTGATACTTCGTGTTCCACGACATGTTCGCCAGGGTGCAACTGGTGGGGCTGCCGGCGCTGTTGAGGGTGTTGGTCTGGGTGGTGGCGAAGGGCTGCTGGAAGGAGAGGCTCTTGGCAAAGCTGGAGTACGCGCCGGTGTTGTAGTTGATGCCGTAGCCGGAGCGGACGACCGTGTTCTTGGTCCACTTGGACTTGGGCGACCAGGCGATGGCGATGCGCGGCGAGAACATCGACTTGTCCGGGTTGACCAGCGTGGGCGGTGTGCCGAACTGGCTGTCAGTGAGTTGGCATCCTGTGGTGGGGTTGGGGCAGACGTTCTGGATGGCAAGAGTGGAACCGCTGCCGGAGAGTTGGAGATTGACCATTCGGTCGTCCTTCTCTTCATAGGGCGAGAAGTACTCCCAGCGCAGGCCGAAGCTGACGGTAAAGTTGGATTTGGCGCGCCAGTCGTCCTGCGCGTACCAGTCCCATGAGTTGCCGCGGAGGTAAATCTTGTTGGGGCTGGCGGTAATGGCGCTCTGCTGCGGCTGACCGATGAGGAAGTCGGCGACCGAGGAGCCGTTTGTACAGGTGGGGTTCGGGTTCGCCGGACTGATCGGATTGTTGTTTGGCGTGCAGGCTGGCGGTGCGGCTGCCTGCGTGACGAAACCGGAGAAGGTGAACTGGCCGAGGACGTTGGTGCCGCCGATGGAGTCGTTGTGAATGCGGTGGAAGTCCAGACCGTAACGCATGTTGTGCTTCTTGTGGCTCCAACTGACGAAGTCGGAGAAGCTGATGGTCTGGTTGATGGCGCTGCTGGGGTTGCTCGTCTCGCCTAGTCCAGCCACACCTGTTACTCCGGACATGCTGATCGAGGGGATGCCGTAGTAGAAGGGGTTGCCATAGATGGAGGGATTGCCGACTTCGATCCCGGAACCGAGCTGCAATGCGGGATCGACGGGGCCGTTGGTGAAGTAGTTGATGGTGTTGCTGGAGGAGCGGCTCCAACTGAGGGTGGCGGAGCTGTTGATGCGTCCGTAGCCGACAGTGTATGCGCTGGAGAGGCTGTATCCGTTTGTTGCGGAGGAGCCACCGAGCATGGGCGAGAAGTTTGAGTTTGCGCTGGCCGAGTGGGAGTAGGCGAAGTTCTCGGCGATGCTCTGGCGCAGGACAGGCGGAGCGTTGCGGTTCTGCCCTCCTCCTCCTCCGCCACGTCCTCCTCCTCCGCCACGTCCTCCTCCGCCACCTCCGCCGCGCCCACCGCGCGTTGGCGCGGCGCCGAAGCTGCGGTTGTAGCGCGCGGAGAGTTGCGAGGAGTGCGAGGAGCCGGGGAAGTTGGCCTGGTAGTTGTCGTAGAGAGAGTTTGGCGTGATGTTGGGCTGCGGATAGTAGGTCAGCAGCGCCTTTGCGGCGGCGTTGATCTCAGTTAACGGAATGCACATCGACGGGGAGGAATCGTAATTCAGAATGCCGGGATCGCAGCCCGTGTTGCCGTAGGGCTTGCCGGTATTCGGGTCGTAGACGGGAATGCCATAGGTTGGCTGGGCCTGATATGCCGGGGTCAGGTCGCCAAGGCGCTGCGCCGGGGTGGGCACGATGATCTGCGTGGTGGAGGGGTTGGAGTTGCGCGTCTCCTGCACGCTGAGGAAGAGAAATTGCTTTGGGTTGGCCTTGATCCAGCCGGGGATGTAGGGCGTGCCGGTGAAGCTGGCGATCAGCGTGTTGCGGTCCGACTGCGGTTTCACGATCGGAGTTCCCGTAAACGAACGGGCAGTTGCATTGAGCGCGCTGTCCGCGCCGGTGTATGCGAGGGAGCCGTGCCAGGCGTTGGGGTTCTGACCGCGGAATCCGCCGAAGCCACCGCCGAAGCCTCCGCCACCGCCGAAGCCACCGCCTCCGCCGCGTCCACCACCACCGCCCCCACCGAAGCCTCCGCCGCCGCCACCACCAAAGCCACCGCCACCGGGGCCGCCTCCGCCTCCGGGACCACCTCCGCCGGGGCCACCGGGGCCGGGGGCGAAGGTTCCGGTCTGCATGACTCCGCCGAGCGTGCCGGCGATGTCGCCATTGTTAAATCCGTTGCGCTGCATGTCCTGAATGCGGTTCTGCAGGTCGTCCTGGCTGAAGGTGGCGAGGCCGTTGATCTGGCCCTGCACGCCCGTGACCGCGATGGACTCATTTGCGGATGCCGATGAGTCGTCGCCGGCCACCGCGCCCAGCGATGGAAGAAGCGTGTCGCTGTTCGTCTCGCCGGTGCTTGCGTCCGTCTGATCTGAATCTTCATTGCCCTGGACCGCCAGCGCCTGTGTGCCGCGTCCAACCCTGGCGACAGCGCCGGAGGTGGCGCCGCGAGCGGCAAGCGCGGCCCGTCCCGCGCCGGGGGCTGTTGCGGTCCGGCCGGCGGCCGCCGTGGCCGTCTGCGCCGGCACTGGCGCGACCCGCGAGGCGAGGTCCACCTTGAACTCCGCGGTCTGCGTGGGCAGGCCACCGTCCTGGCTGGAGGCGTTTACCACGACCTCCTGGGTTACGGAGGCAAATCCGGTGAGGTCGGTCTTGACGACGTAATGGCCGTTGCGCGGCACCGCCATCTGAAATACGCCGTTGATGTCCGTCGTGGTTGCGTACCTCTTCCCGGTCAGCGTGTTGGTTGCGCTGACCGCGACGCCGGGCAGGGGAACTCCGCTGGCCTTCACCGTGCCCTGGATGGTTCCACCCTGCGGTTCCGCGGCCACAACCGGCGCAACTGCCACAGATGCTGGGGCTGGCGGGGCCGCGGGAGTTTGCGCAGCGGGAGTGGACGGCGCCGCTGCAGTTGGGGTCTGCGCAACTGGGATGGCCGGAGCCTGCGCAGCCGGAGCCTGGGTTGCCGCGGGCTGGGCCGCCTGCGCCAGGGCCTTCGCGCCAAAATCTCCGGCGACGGACAGGACCGCCGCACCGATTGCCACCACCGTAAACAGCCTTATCGCATCGACTCGCCGCACAGTTACACTCCCATGACAAACCTGAAAGACTCGAAGCAGATCAGCAAGCACTATGCTGCTTATCGGCAATCAACCACAATGCAGGAGTTATTTCCTGCCCCTCGAAAACAACTCCACATCAACACCACGCACTTGCTAAGACAAAGCAGTTTCCCAATCGGCACGCTCAATCCTTAGATGCTTATTGGGTTGAAACAATCGGCGGCAACCCAGGGGTGGACCGGGGGGTTGCGCATCCGGCTGCCGCAACCACGGCTGTCCGGAATAAAACTCTCATCGCTTCGACCTTCCGACCATCTCAAGTCTGTCTGGAACCTATTGATACAGACGGGGAGAATCGGCGAAAGGCCGCGACCGCGCGCGAATAATTTAGCAGCGGCCACAGGGACTGGATGTTGCGGCCGGGACTCTACATTGCGCAAGGACGCTCTCCTGCATTCGCGCTCTTGCGAGGCGCATCGGCCATGCAGGAAATGCCAGCGGTGATCGAGATCGAGCGCACGTTGAAGAACGCTTTCTGCTCAATCGCGGCTGGACCGGAACGCGATGCGGCGGGTTGCCGAGTGTCGGTCGCGGGTTGTCGGTTTGCCGTCCGCGGACCTGCTTCCAACCGCGCAGACCGGCAGGCTTGCGGACGGGGGGCGCTGCCGCAATTCCGGTGCATCTGCCGCGGGACTGCGAATGCGCGGCCAAGCCGGCCGGCTTAGACGATGCAGATCGAATTAAGATGCAGATCAAAAGTAACTCGGTCCGCCGCCCGCGAGTAACCGATTCCCGAGGGCCTGAAACATAATGGTTTGATTACCATTAATAGCTTCCAATGTGGCGACTCATCTCCTATATTGTGGTTATGGGATTGAGGCGTTCCCGATTGCTGATTAAGACTGCTTAAGAATTCTGAAGCGAATCGGAGAGGTATTCAGCATGGAGACGGCCTCATAATCCGGTACAAATTGAAAGCAGGTTTAGAGCACCGATTGCCGCACTTGGTTGCAATACGATCCCCAGGAGTTCCAATATGCGATTAAAGACTGCCGTAGTTTTCCTGACCCTCTCCCTTGTCTGCCTGATCTCTCGTGTCAGCTTTGCCGACAGCCTCACCCTGAGCGGCGTGGGCGGGGCAAGCACCGACGGCTTTTACGTCGATCCCTACATCTTCACGATTACAGGCCCGGGCGGCACCAGCTCGATGGTCGATATGTCCTGCCTCAACTTCAACCGCGAAGTCACCATTGGGTCGTCGTGGACTGCGGACCCCATCAGCGTCGCGTCCATTGGTTCCAGCGGCATTGACGGCGAGCCGTTGATCGACTTTCTTGCCGACGCGTACCTTTATAACCAGTACGCCGCCGCCGTTGGCGTCAACGGCGGGCAACTGACCTCCGACATCCAGTTCGCCATCTGGAGCATCATGGATCCCACCGGCATTGCTAGTGAGGACGGCTTCGACGCAGAGGCCAAGTCCCTGGCCTCAGCAGCTAAAGCCGCTGCCCCCGCCGCCCTGCTCGCCGGCGACTTCGCGAATGACGTAGTGTTCATCCCCAGCTACTATACCCCCGGCAGCGAGCCCCAGATATTTATGACGGATCCGCCTCCGCCTGCAATCACCCCTGAGCCAACCAGCCTGCTCCTGCTGGGAACCGGGCTGCTCGGCACGGTCGGCCTGATGCGCCGCAAGTTCAGGAAGGCTTAGCTGCAACTCTGCAAGGGAACTACGATTCAAGGGGATGTTTTTCACCATGGGCCCGCGCCGGCAACTCGACGCGGGCCATCTGTTTGCGATGCAGACGATCGCAGGATTGCAGCGCGGGGATTTGTCCGCCGGCCGCCGCGCTGTTTGAGGATGAGGAATGACCCGAGGCGAGTGGGACGGGAGCTGTGGCGGGGACCATGCGGCGCGCGGCGCAGCGGCTGAGGGAAGGAGATCGGCATTCATGCTTTGACAGCCGATTCCGGGATACGGCGGAAAATTATTCGGTTACAGCCGCAACTTGTCACCCGTTTCCACATCTATATCAATAGACTCCGGCCAAATCTGAGATATCGCGGACGGACGAGCGATGAGCGATTATTGCTGGACGAGAGCGATCATGGCCTGGAACTGGAAACAGAGGATGCAGCTCGAAGGTAACTCGACTGGTCGCCCGTGAGTAACCTATTCCCAAGGGGAAGAAACAAAATGGTTTGATTACTATTAATTGCTTCCTCAGCAGCATTGGAAGCTCTATATTAGCAGCAAGGGGATTAGAGCATTCCCGCTTGCCGGTTATGACGGACCGCAGATCTGACGCGAAACGGCACAGTTGTTCGATACGAGATGCCCAAGAGACGCCAATGTATTCAAAGAGGCCGTTTAGAGCTTAGACCATTGCTTTACTGCACATGGTTGCAATCGGGTTCCCAGGAGCTTCACCATGCGATTAAAAACTGTTGTCGTTGCGTTGATATTCTCCCTCGTCTTCTTAGTTTCACGTGCGAGCTATGCCGACACCCTTACCATGACCGGGTACAGCGGCCAATACGAAGACTACGAGTTTGTCTACCCCTACCTCTTCCAGGTTACGGGATCGAACGGCGTCAATCAGTTCGTCCCGATGTCTTGCCTCAATTTTGATCGCAACGTTAACTTTGAACAGCCCTGGAATGTGGACGCCATCAACGTGTCGACCATCGCCTCCAGCGTCGCCATGGACCCCGGCTACACCCTCGACGGCGAGTCGGGGTTGGACTTTCTTGCCGACGCGTACCTTTATAACCAGTATCCCGCCACCGACTGGAACCAACAGACTGCCGATGTCCAGTTCGCCATCTGGAGCATCATGGACCCCTCGCTGACGGAAGCCAACACCAATGGCGCTTTTAATGCAAATGCTCAAGCCCTGGCTGCGGATGCCCTCCTCATTGCACCTACACTGCCCTCCTTCGACTTCGCGAATGACATGGTGTACATCCCCGACGGCGACTACTCCGCTGGCAGCGAGCCCCAGATATTTATGACGGACCCGCCTCCTTCCGCATCCGCTCCTGAGCCAGCCAGCCTGATTCTGCTTGGAACCGGACTTCTGGGCGCGGTTGCCGTTATGCGCCGCAGGCGCGGGAAGGTATAACCGCAACTCTGGTAGCGACTACAATTCAAGGAGACGTTTTCACAATAGGCCCGCGCCGGCAACTCGACGCGGGCCTATTGTTTGTGCTGCGAAAGATCGCAGGATTGCGGCCCAGGGGCCTGCTCGCCGCCCTCTAACGCGTCCCGCTGTGCGAGGATGAGGAATGAGCTTCGAGGCGAGTGGGACAGGAGTTGTGGCGGGAATCTCGCGGCGCGCGGTCGAGCGGCTGAGGGCAGGACATCTCTGGGTGTACCGGTCGGATGTGGAGCGGCTTACGGCGGGTGCAGGCGATCCGGTTCCCGGTGGGGCGTTGGTAAACGTGGCCGACGGGCGGGGAGTTCCGCTGGGAACGGCGCTGTATAGCGATGCGTCGGAGATTGCTCTGCGGATGGTGTCGCGTCGAGTGGGAGTGGGGCGGGCGGAGTATCTCGGCGAGGTGAGGGAACGGCTGCAGGCGGCGATCCGGCTTAGGGAGCAAGTGGCTGCGGAGGCGTTTTTGGGGGCGGGCGCCGGAGATGCGTCTGAAGAGACGAATGCGGCGGCGGACAAGACGGACGCTTGCAGGCTGGTCTTCTCCGAGGCGGACGGGCTGCCGGGGATCGTGGCGGACCGCTATGGCGAGCTAGTGGTGGTGCAACTGCTGACGCAGGGGACAGCGCAGGAGGACGTGCGCGCGGCGTTGGCCGAGGTGCTGGCGGAGCAGGCCTGGGTGCGGACGGTGGTGGAGCGACCGGATGCGCGGGTGCGGGAGATGGAGCATCTGGAGCCGGTGCCGGAGGCTCCGCTCTTTGTGCGCGAGGGATGCGAGGCGGCGCTGAAGACGGTGTTCACCATCAATGGAGTGCGCTTCCACTTCGACGCAGCAGCAGGGCAGAAGACGGGGGCGTTTCTGGACCAGAGGTTGAACTATGCGGCTGCGGCGAAGTGGGCGCGTGGGCGGGCGATGGACGTGTGTACCTATCAGGGCGGGTTTGCGCTGCATCTGGCGCGCGTGTGCGAGCGAGTTACTGGCGTGGATGCGAGCCGCGCGGCGCTGGAGGTTGCGGACCGGAACCTGGCGCTGAATCCGGGGATTGCGACTGCGGTGAATTGGATTGAGGCGGATGCATTCGATCTGATGCGGGATTATTCGGAGGCGGGCGAGCGGTTCGACTCGATCGTTCTTGATCCTCCGGCGTTTGCCAAGACGAAACGGGCGGCGGAGGGCGCGATGCGCGGCTACAAGGAGCTGAACCTGAGGGCCATGAAGATGCTGTCGGCGGGAGGAACGCTGGTGACCTGCTCCTGCTCGCACCATGTGGGGATGGAGGAGTTCACTGGCGTGGTGCGGGCGGCGGCGGAGGACGCGGGGCGGAGGGTGCAGGTGCTGGAGATGCGCGGCGCTGCACCGGACCATCCGGCGATTCTGACGTTGCCGGAGACGAGTTATCTGAAGTGCCTGGTGTGCCGGGTGGGGTAGGGCGGTTGTTCGTTAGCGGTTGGGAGATCAGGGGCGCAGGACGGTGAAGCCTGCGGCGGCGGCGGCTTCGGCGAGGCGGGTGTCGGCGCAGAGGAAGGTGCGGCCGGTGGGGCGGTTGCGGCACCAGGCAAGGGCGGCGGCGAGCTGGAGGCTGTCGGCGGCGCGCAGGGGGTAGAGGCCGAGGAGTGCTTGGGCTTGATCGCGGACGGCGTCGCTGGGGAGGATGTCCAACCAGTCTCGCCGCATCTCCGCGAGGCGGTTCAAAGCGAGCTTTCTCGCCAGGTCGTCGAGGCGGCCACTGCGATGGACGCGAGCGATTGCGCTATGAATCTCCACCGGCGTAGCCCACCAGATGACAGGAGTAAATTGAGTAGCCATCTCTCTCGCCCACGGACTGGTTGGCTCACTCACAAGTAACGGATTGAGCGCGCTGGTATCCCAGAAGGCGGAGGTTTTGCTGCTCAACGGCCCTCCTCCCGCTCATCGAGAAGGGCCTGAGTGAGAGCGTTGCCCTCGACCTTCGGCATCGGGAGATGGTCGAAGGCCCTGATGTCCCAGGGCTTCTCTGGCATACGGAGGATGCCATCGGCGACGAGTTCGCGCTCTTCGTCGGAGATGCCGTCATTGTGGGGGAAGGGGATGATCTGGGCGACGGCGGTGTTGCGGTCGCGGATGGTGATGGTCTCCCCGGCCTTGGCGTAGGTGATGTACTTGCTGAGCTGGTTCTTGAGGACGGCAATGTTGACGGTTCGCATGGGGGCGACCTCGATATGGCTATTATAGCCATATCGAGCTAGAAGTGGTAGGCCAGTTGGGCGGTTATGGAACGCGGAGTGACGTAGTGCGTGCCGGAGAAGGTGGAGAGGAAGTTGTAGAGGGCGACCTTGTTGGTGAGGTTGACGATGGTGACGGAGGCGGAGAGGGTGCGTTTGTCGGCGGTCTTGCGGCGCAGCAGGTTGTCTTCGCCGAAGGAGAGATCGAAGAGGCTGCGCGGTGCGACGCGCGGCGGGTCGTGGTCGTCGTTCTCGGCGTTGGGCACGGGGAGCTTGAGCAGGGACGAGGTGAACTGCGAGGCGAGGCATGTGGCGGGGAGGGGATGGCCAAGCGTGGCGCTGACTCCGTTGCAGGCGAA
>Ga0224534_1000187_pt1 | contig 41740 bp, 38 predicted proteins | sample 714E12024metaG_FD_172012 | JGI IMG/M metagenome (GOLD analysis project Ga0224534, IMG submission 172012) | Peat soil microbial communities from Stordalen Mire, Sweden - 717 E1 20-24 | ecosystem: Environmental > Terrestrial > Soil > Wetlands > Peat | place: Sweden: Norrbotten County, Stordalen... | reverse complement strand
CTAAACAAAAAACGCTCTAATTTCAGTAATTCAATGGCGTGTCCACGCAAAGCTTGGCGGTGCTCGATCCGTAATTCCACTTCGGGCGCTGGAGGATGTTTGTCCATTCGGGTTTAATCGTCGTCTGATAGCAGCTTGGCAATCAGGTCATCTGCATCCAACACCGCTTGGCGCACATTCCATTCGATGCGCCGGCGAGGCTTGAGAAACAGGATATGCCCCCTTTCATAGAAAAAGAGCGACTTTTCAAAATAGACGCGTTGGCTGTGCTTCTGCCGCAATTGTCCCGCGATGCGCTTGAGCGCTTCAGATTGTCCACGACTCGATTCCTGAATGATTGGCTCGATAATCTTACTCGTGCGTTTGCCTTCGACGGTTAGGCATACCTGTTTGTTATCCAATGCGACTATAATCTGGTGATGCACACCACGTTCTTGCAAATACTCATCCAACTCCCGACGAAGCGTATGGCAATACTTGCGAACATCGGCAGGCGTAGCAGGGGCAACGGCATCATCAGGAAACTTGCCTTGGATACATTGATACGAACCGGCAAAGAATCCCTCAATAAGTTCTCGTTCGTGAGGGCGGAATTTGAAAACATCAAAAACTTGGTCTTCGAGTGAGCGCTTTAGCTTAAAGAAGTTTGCATCATTTGGAAGCAGCCGATCTCGGTGGTCTTGTAAGGCATCATAACTGGCAGCCAGTTCATTTATTTCAGACTCTTTCATCACCGCAAGAGGGATCGGGAGCAATCGAAGGTCCGCCTGTCTCGCGATACTGTTGGCCACTCCCCATTGGCTGCTCACAAAAAACTGAAACCAACGAGCAACCGGGGAACAGAGATATGCCGCCAACGCCTTTAGAACAGTTGGGTTCTTTCCATGAAACGCAACTTGGCCTGCGGGTGGAATAAAGAACTCATCAGAAAAAACGGCGAAGCGGCGACCAACATCAAGAACAATATGGGGCGGTTCGCAAACTTCAAAGCCTTTCCTTCCTCCACGCTCTCTGACATAACACTTTTCCTCCGGCAGAAGTTCATAAGGGAGTTGAGACAACGAATAGATTGACTCCGAATTGCGCAAGTTTTCAAAACTCAGGCGTTTCTTGCCGACAAGTCCTTTTTCAAAGGTCAATCCTTTGCCCGGACCTTTTCGTAATTGTGGCACCTCGGCCAAAGTGATTTTCTGGGCCGAAGCCCATTCCTTAAAACTCTGGAAACGTTGGAATCTATTCAACAAACGCTGTTCGCGTTCACTTCCCCACATCGCCAGCTTCCACGTCAGACGTTCACCCTTTTGTGCCTCTTTGCGATCAATTTCGCGCCAGTCTTGTGCCCGCAAGAGAATGTTCCAAGTGTCAAGCTGTTCACCCGGCTTGCTGGGCAGGTTTGCTGTTTGTTCAGCAACAAACGGTGCGACTGTGATAATTGGTTCATCCCCATTTTCCGTTGCCGCTTTTTCGGAGCGATAGAATAGGCAAGCCGCAGGTTGAGTGGCCCTGCCTGCAAACAATACATAAGCGAGGTTGGCAAAGTTGGTCACACACCACACATCCAGTTCAGAGAAAATTCCTTGCCGGAACTTTTTAGCCTCATGTTTGAAAAAAGTCATGGCTGGCACGACTAGACCAATCACGCTGTCGGGACGGCTAAACTCCCGCACCCTCCAGACGAAAGCTTCAGCCACTTGATTGCCGCTTGTTGGGCGCTTTTTTTTGTTTGCATCGAACCAACTCCAAGCAGGTTTGTTTCGCTCATCTCCAGCTCGCTTGGTGGTTTTGAGTTCCACCCACGGCGGGTTGCCGATAATCCATTGTGGCGGTTGTTTATCCTTCGCACGCGGCCATGCGGGATCGAGTTCAAAAAAATCTTTTTGGAGAACATTTTTCTCGCTAAGCGCGGGCAGTTGGAAATTCGCCGTTGGGCCGGAGACATCTGGCGGGTCTGAGTAGTCAAGGAGAGCAATCGCCAAACTCATGCGAGCCACGCGACAGGCATCTGGATCACGATCCACTCCAAAAATGTTGTCCTTCAGCAAATCACGCAATTCAGTCAGCTTCAGGGCGCGCTTCTCATTCTGCATGGTGCGTTCGACCAACCGCCGATATGCCTGGACGAGGAAGGCGCCAGAGCCACATGCCGGATCGAAGACGGCCACGCCATCACGCAACGGCAGTTTCCTGTCCATTTCCTCAATCATGAAATCCGCCAGACAAACAGGCGTGTAATATGCGCCGGACTCCTCGCCTTCATTGGTTTCGTCGCCTTCTTCTCTGTGATGGAGGAATTGCTCATAAACAACGGAAAGTGTTTCAATGGGCAGATGCTTGAAGTTGTAGAAATCGGTGAACAGAGTCCTTTGTCCATTGGCATAATCACCAGCGAAGACACCCGCAACCCATTGCAGATGCTCCGACTTTACTGCGCGACGATCTTCACCTCGTAGAGGGAAAATTTCACCATTCAACCAGCCTTGAAGGTAATCGTCGAGTTGATGGAAGGCATTGAGTTTCGCGTCACGGCCGAAAATATCGGTTTTTTGCACGTCCGCTTTGCTCAAACGCCAGTCGGACAAAATGCCGCGATCTTTCAGGTAGGAAAGCCACACATATTTTCCGATGAGACAATGCGACGAATCGCGGGGGAGTTCCATTTCACGCAACTTGCCATCCAGAAGTTTGAGCTGTCCCAACAAATGTTCGTCAACACGGTTTTTCGGTGTGACTTTGTCTCCCCATCGCTCGAACACCCGACCGTCATCAATTGACGTGGCGTGAAAGGCAGCCAAACGTTCGAGAATTTCGGCTGTGTTGTTGAGGGCCGCATCAGTAAAAGCGAGGTCTTTTTTGATGTCCGCATCATAGCTGAATCCCTGATAGACCCGAATGCGCGTCGGGGTTTCTATAATGACAAAAGGAACAAGATTCAGATTCCAAACGTATCGGTGAATTTCACGAGCTTTTTGCTCCGTCTCGGCCTCGCACAGAAAAACGACGGGAACATTATTCCTGCCCTCTTCGTCGCGCAAAAGATATACACCGCGAAGACCGCAAGATTCTTGTGCCTTCCGGCAACCAAACCGCAATTCGTTATGCGGAAGCGCGTCAAAACGGCCAGCGTCGAAATAGCTGGCAGAATCGGCGTAGCCGAGATGTTTGGCGGCATGTCCCATTCGCCTTTGCGATACCATTTGAGAAGCCTCTCGACAACTCAAAACGGACGAGACTAAACCATAGACTATAAACCCTTCCTGCCGAAGTTCTCACACAGTTCCATATCTTTGCGCGCATCCGCTTGCGCAGCGCGTCAGGCAACTTCAAACCGGTTCAGTCTTCCGTGAAGACGAAGGCGCCGTAACCCACCACGCGGTCGCGCCCGCCCGAAGTGTCGCCGGAGTTCCGCAAATCCACGGTGCGGCACCGCAGGCCGCGCTCTTTCGCCACGCACAGGAGTCCGCGAATCGGCTGGCAGCCGCATGCCCGGTCGGTGTCGAGTTTCTCCCCGTTCAACGACCCGATGGCACGGGCCGTCTCGCGGTCGGTTTGTTGCGCCGTCTGATAGTCGTGGTAGTGACTCAAGTCCGAGCTGACGACGATGCAGGTTTCCCTGCCGCCCCAGAGTTTGTTCAACACCGCTCCGACCTCATTTGCCGTGGCGTCGCCCACAACCAGCGGGACCAGTTTGAATTCGCCCAGCGCGATTTGCAGAAACGGCAGCTGCACTTCCAGGCTGTGTTCGCGCTGGTGCGCGGCATCCAGCGTCGTTACCAGCGGCAACGCGCGGACCCGCGCGAGCGCCTCCTCATCCACGGGAATGGGGCCCAGCGGCGATTGGAAAACCAACGCACCGCTGGCTGCCAATCCGGGAAACGTCACGAAGTGCGACGGCCCCAGCAACACCACGCGCTTGAGCGCGCCACGACCGCGCGCCAGGCAGGCGTAGGCCGAGCCGGCGATGGGCCCGGAATATTGGTAGCCGGCATGGGGCGCGATGATGGCTTTCGGAATTGTGTCAGAGACTGTTTTCGCGGCCGCCAGAAAACCGTCCACCATCGTTCGCAGTTCTTCCGGGTTCTCCGGATAAAATTGTCCCGCCACCGCCGGCAGACGCACCGCCGGGGTTTCCGCTGCGGGCTTGAATTGGGCGCGCATTTTCATTTCAAGTTCACCCGGCGCGGCAGCCGACGATGGTAGGCGGCCACGCCATCACCGGTGCGGACGCCTTCCGCGCCGTCCGTTGGCCAGAGGCCGGGAATCACCACGCCGCAACCGGGACATGTGCCGCGGGTGGTGATTTTGTATTCATGGATCAAGTAGCCGCAGCGCACGATCAGGGTTTCGCCGCAGCCGGGGCAGCGCGTGTTTTCCCATTCGCCCACCCGGCCGGGTGCATTGCCGGCATAGACGAAGCGCAACCCGGCTTCGGTTCCAATCTCCGCCGCGCGCAACAAGTCGTCGGCCTGCGTCGGGCGCGGAACGGTCATTTTGTAGTCCGGATGGAATGCCGTGACGTGCCACGGAATGTCACGGCTCACCGAAGCGAGGAACCGGGCGATGTCCCGGAGTTCCTTCGGGTCGTCGTTGAAGCCCGGCACGATGAGCGTCACCACTTCCAGCCAGAGGCCGCGTTGATGGACCTGTTTGATGGTTTCGGTCACGTGGTCGAGCGTGCCGCCGAGCGTCCGGTAGCGGCGATCATCAAAACCTTTCAAGTCCACCTTGTAAGCCACGATCCAAGGCTGGAGAAAATCGAGCGCTTCCGGCGTCGCGTTGCCGTTGGAAACAAAAGCGCACATCAGGCCTTGCGCCCTGGCCGGCTGGAAGACGGACACGGCCCATTCGGTGGTGATGAGCGGCTCGTTGTAACTCGACACCACCAAGCGCGCGCCGTGCCGTTGTGCCACGCTCACCAATTCTTCCGGGGTGGCCGTCTGGAAAGCCGCGGACGCCGCTTCATCGCGCAGCACCTGGCTGGTCACCCAGTTCTGGCAATACGAACAATGAAAATCGCAGCCCAACATGCCGAAGGTGAGCGCGTCGCTGCCGGGATGCACATGGAAGAACGGCTTTTTCTCCACCGGATCACAAGCCACGCCGGCAGTGTAGCCAAACGGCACGCGCAGTTGGCCGCCGTCGTTGAAGCGTACCTGGCAAATTCCGCGCCGGCCCGGCGCAATCAGACACCGGTGGCCGCACGCCACGCAACGAACCCGGCCATCCTCCGGTTTCCAGAGCGCGCCCACGCTGGTGTGGCGGTCGAGCAGGTTGGCCAGCGTACCGCCCCTCTTCGGGCGCTGGACCACGGGCGGCAGGGGCTTTGAAGCCGGGTCCGTTTTTGCTGCTTTCACTGTGTCAGTCTCGCGCATCTTCACTTTGCGGGGAAGGCTGTCCGGTCAACATCGCACTATCTTCCGCCGTAAACAACCTGCGCGGCAATCTTCAACCCGCCAAGTTAACGTCCACCGCGCGCCGCGATGAACTTTTCCGCGTATTTGCCCAGCAGATCGGCCTCCAGGTTCACCGCGTCACCGACTTTTCGCTCGCGCATGGCCGTGATTTCGCAGGTGTGCGGGATGATCCAGATGCGAAAGCTTTTTTTCTGCACCCCCGCCACCGTGAGGCTGATGCCGTCCACCGCCACCGAGCCTTTGAAAACAATGTAACGCATCACTTCCGGCGGCGCGGCGATGTCGAGCACGTGGTCCTGCCCCGCGCGTTCCCAGCGGATGATTTTGCCGATGCCGTCAATGTGGCCGGTCACGAAATGTCCGCCGAACTCGCCGTCCGCGCGCAACGGCCGCTCCAGGTTCACCAGCGAACCGGGTTTGGCGAATTGCAGGTTGGTGCGCCGCCACGTTTCCTGGAGCAGATCGAATCGGGCAAGCTTGAATTTTCCGCGCGTGGCCACTTTCACGGCGGTCAGGCAACAGCCATTCACCGCCAGGCTGCCGCCCAGCTTCAAGCCGCGCCCGGTCACGCCGGCGCACACGGTCAGTTCAATGGCTTTCGCCGCCGGCTGGATGCGCTCGACGGTCCCGGCTTCTTCAACAATGCCTGTGAACATTCCGGGGAAATTAGCGGTGAAGCGAAACCCCGTCGAGCCGCGTTTTGACGGGAATTATGCATGGATTGTTTGTAGCTGCGCTTGTGAAAGCGCAGACCAGGCAGCGGGAAATCCGCGTTCTCACGAACGCGGCTACGATGTCACCCGCGCCGTTAGCAGCCAATCCGGACCCAGCCGTTTCCATTCAACGTCGTGAAGCCGAACCGCCTCCGCCAGACTCCGGGCGCCTTCACCGGCGACGGCTTTGCGCGAATCCTGGCCCCCCAAAATTTTCAGCGCATAGAAAAACGTGACGCGCTGGGCCAGGCCGCCGAGCAAAAACGACGCGTTCACTTCCCCGCCGCCTTCCACGAGCAGGCTCGTGACGTTTTCCGCGCCCAGCTTTCGCATGAGCCAACGAAGATCAATTTGTTGGTAGGGCGCGTCATTCCGTGCGCGCCGTTTGGTGGCGGGCGCAACGATGACATTCACCCGCTTGGCCAAAGCAGCGACGCGGTTTTTCGGCGCGTATTTGCTCACGACAATCGTTGTCAACGCCGCGAATTCGTCACTTACAACTTTCGCCGCCAACGGCGTCCGCGCCATCGAATCCAAAACAATGCGTCGCAGTTTTGGATGTTGGATGTTCGATGCCTGCTCGCGACACCGACTTTGTCGCGTGCTCGCGGAAACGGAGTTTATCGGAGTTGAATGTTCGATGTTTCCTTTGAAATCGGCGTTTAAACGAACGGTCAACGATGGATCATCAGCCAGAATCGTATTGATCCCGACCAGAACCGCATCCGCCCCCTGCCGCAATTTCATGCCGTAAGCACGCGCCTTCCCGCCCGTGATCCATTTCGATTCGCCGCTGGCGGTGGCGATTTTGCCATCGAGTGTCATCGCGGCTTTCACAATGACGAACGGCGTGCGGTGAACGATCCAGTGGTTGAACGCCTCGTTTAGCCGCACGCATTCGTTGGTCAATGATGGGTAGGGCGTGCAGTCCTCTGCGCACCGCTGCTTGGCAAGCCCCGGAACGGCGCGCACGGAGTGACGCGCCCTACCTTTGCCAAGTGAGATAACTTCAATTTCCGCCCGGCGCAGAATTTTGAAAGCGCGGCCGGAATGTTTCGGATTCGGATCGGTCGCGCCAATAACGACGCGCCTGATTCCGGCGGCTTTGATGGCTTCGGTGCAAGGCGGTGTGCGCCCTTGCGTGCAGCACGGTTCGAGCGTCACATAAAGCGTCGCGCCCTTGGGATTGTGTCCGCGCTTTTGCGCGTCGCGGAGCGCCTCGATTTCCGCGTGCGGTTCGCCCGCGCGCCGGTGCCAGCCGCGTCCGATGATTTTGCCGCCTTTCACCAAAACCGCGCCCACCATGGGATTCGGCGAAGTCTGCCCGTAGCTGCGACGCGCCAGACCGATGGCGAGTCGCATGTAATTCAAATAATTTCGTGAAAAGAATTTTGGTCGCGTATTCATTTAGATGCGAATCAACGCCAGGACAGACCCCACTCCCGCAGCAGGAAATATTCGTTGTAAGGATGGTCATCGGCGACTTGAATTTCCGGATTGGGATTAAGGGCATCTTTGATGGCCCCCTCTCGCGACACCACCAAGTTTAGATAACCGGGCAAATTGGGGGAAGAACTCCATTCCAACAAATCTTTCTTCGCGGCGTCAGGCATGCGCGCGGCCAGTTCTTCAGCGGTCTGCGGCTCAATCGGATCCATGGAGGCCAGCAGGTGTATTCCCCATCCCTCGACAGAGCCAAAACAGCGCACATAAGGGAACGATTCATATACCGAGCGAAGGACAGCTTGGGCGGTTAAAAAATCCCCGCCGGGAAACCAGGCTTGAAGGATGCCGTGGGGTTTCAAGTGCTGCCTGGCAAGTTCGTAAAATTCCTTGGAATAGAGAAGGCTGGAACCCGCAGCCTCCACTGGCGGCGGCGGGTCAATGACGATCACGTCGAATTTTTCCCGGGTGCGATTGAGATAGCGCCGCCCATCATCAATGATAATGTGACCCTTGGAATTATTGAATACACGTGCCGCATCCGCGTGATAAAATCCAAAAGCCTTCGTCACACTCGGCACCAGTTCCACCGTCGTTGTGTCAATATCCCAGCTCAAAGCTGAACGATAAGTCGTACCCATGCCGAAACAAATAACCAGAGCCGATTCAGGTTTTCCTTGATGAAAAGCCAGCGGCAAATGAACCATGAATTTGGTGATGGGTGTCAGCTTGGTCATGCCAAGGCCATTGACCAAAAGCACTTTGTTCGAGTTCGCCCCTTCAACGGCGGAAATGACGGAAGCGGCGTAGTCCCGCCGCACCTCTATGCTTTTAGAATAGTTTGATATCAGCCCCTGAAAATCTCCGGAAAAAAACAGTGAACCGACCAGGACCGCACTGGCAGTCAGCCCCGTTCCCCAGCGCAGCCACCGGGACAGGTATCTCCAGCCGAGGAGATAAAACACGAAAAACGGCAGGCTGAGGAGAATTAATGCGTGTCGCTCACTGATCCAGGGCAACAGAACATAAGAGGCGAAGATCGGTCCCAGAATGCAACCAAGGACATTGACCGCATAAGCCTTCCCGGCAACCGCCGGCTCGCCGGCGGCGTATTCGTCAATCAAACCTGGAGTCAAATATCCCAGAATGGCGCAAAGCGGACAAAAGCTGGCCAGCACAATAATCACGCTGACAGTATCGATGGAATACGTCCAGCTCATCTTCACAAACCGGGGATCGTTGGCCAAAATGGGCAGGAAAACCGCGACCACCAGAAGACTTATCAACCTGGCCGTCGGCCATGGCAATTTTTTTTTGAGATGGTGGCGATACACCAGCGAGCCGAGAAAGGTGGCGCCCAGGTAGGTGAAAACGACCGAGGCAAAGGAATATACCTGCGTTTTCAAAACCGGCGTGAACGCGCGAGTCCAGACCACTTCCATGGCCATCGCGCCAAATCCGGTTGAAAACAAAATCCATTTAATGAGCCGGCCGCGGGCATTGCCGGGGGAGAATAAGTTGCCTGGCCCGGCTGAACGTTCCGCTTCCGTCAGAGCAACGACCACGAAACTTCGTTGCTTCCAAGCCAGCCATCCGCCGATGACGGCGATGGTGAAATTGCCTGCGGCAGCCACCCAAAGCGTGTGGCGAAACCCCAACAGTTCCACCAGAACAACGGCAGCCATGAGAGTACCGCTCATCGCGCCCAACACGTTGGCCAGGTAGAGAAAGCTGAAACTTTCCGCGTTTTTACAATCCCGCTCCCGGACGTAAGCCATCATCAAGGGAAAGGTCGCACCCATGAACAGGCACCAAGGCAGAATGGAAAACGCCAGAACCAGTGCCGACCAGGAAAGGTAGCCGATGGAATTGGTTTGACCCGCTGCCAGCAAAAAATACTCGCCCGCCGCGAATAACTTCGGCACGGCAAAAGCTCCCAGCCCGATCAAAAATTCCGCGCCGGCGTAAAAGGCGACTGCCGAAAGCCCGGTTTTTTTAACCAGTGAAGCAATGAATCGCCCGCCCGCCCAGGCGCCAACGGCCAGTCCCAGCATGAATACCGACAACACCACGGAAAGCACCGGCGTAATAATCCCAAATGACGCGAAGGCCATTCGGGTCCAGACCACTTGATAAACCAGGCTGGAAAAGCCGGATAGAAAGAAGAGGAGAAATAAAACCCGGCGCGTGAATTGATTCATGCGGCTTACCCTCTACACGTCATGCCTGCCTGAGACAAGCTTCAAAAACCTTGGGCCGGGGAACGTAGCGGCTGCTCGGCAGAGAGCCGCCATCTGAAAAAACGGAGAAAAGAAATGCGGCGGTTTGCCAACGCGCCGCTACGCCACCATCGGATTCGGTGAAGTCGTGCCGCAGCCGCGCCGGGCGAGCCGGAGGGCGAGGCGCATGAAATGGTTTTCAGTCACAATTTTTAAAAACCACGAATGAACCCGGATGGAAAAAATGTTTGGATTTTTCAAAGGTTAACTTCCTTGCTTTCGCTGGAAAACTCCAAGCCAACGCGTCAAAATTTTCTGAAGAAATTCTTTTTTGAAGATCTAAAATTAGAGTGTCAAATTGGGTCGCATCTTTTTCCGACACATACACCGTCGCAAAACAAACTCCAAAGCGTCTTCCTTCCTCGCGGTCCAAACACCTTGCGTCTTTCCAGGCGCTTTCAAGTTCGGTATTAATTCGAACGATTGGATTTTTGGATTTGACAGAAAGCCAAATAAATTTTGCTTCGCACGCAAATTCACGGCCTTTCAAATTTAGATAAACATCAGCGCGCCCTGAACGCTCCACTTTGTTTTGTTTCTTTTTTGCAGAAAATTCTTCCAATGCTACGCCACCAGCCATCCACGCGGCTGCCGCTAAAACGCTGATTGCCGCCCGTTCGTTATACCACCAAGACCCATCGCGACTTTGAATGAAAAATTGTTCATTCAATTTGACCCAAGTCCAAAGGATTTTTCTAGATTGTGGAATCTACCGCCATTTGCATGTCCATTTATTTTTGGTTTCACGGTTTATTCCTCAAACAACGCCTGCGCGAATTGTTTCGCGTCGAACGGCTGCAAGTCGTCCGGTTGCTCGCCGAGGCCGATGAATTTGATCGGCAGGCCGAGTTCCTTCTGGATGGCCACCACCATGCCGCCCTTGCTCGTGCCGTCGAGCTTGGTCACGACGAGACCGGTGAGCGGCACGGCCTTGTTGAACTCGCGCGCCTGATTCAGCGCGTTCATGCCGGTCGTCGCGTCCAGCACGAGCAGGACTTCGTGCGGCGCGCCGGGCAGTTGCTTGCCGATGACGCGATGCAGCTTCTGCAATTCCTGCATCAGGTTGTGCTTGGTGTGCAAACGCCCCGCCGTATCAATGAAAAGAAAATCCACCTTGCGCGCCTGCGCGGCAGTGACGGCGTCATGCGCCACGGAAGCCGCATCGGCACCGTAAGCGCCGGCGATGACTTCAACTTTTAGGCGCGTGCCCCAGAGTTTGAGTTGCTCGATGGCGGCGGCGCGAAACGTGTCGCACGCCGCCAGCAACGCGGTTTTTTTCTGCGCTTGAATCAAATGCGCGAGCTTGGCGGCGGTGGTGGTTTTGCCAGTGCCGTTGACGCCGACCACGGAAACGACCGTCGGGCCATGCGGGACCTTGACCAAATCAGTTTTATTCGAGCCAAGACTCTTCTCCACTTCGGCACGGGCGATGGCGAACACGTCCAGGCCCGCGCCGCCTTGGGTTTCGTAGGCGTGCTTCACGGCGACGACAATTTGCGCGGTCACGGCCACGCCGAGGTCGGCGGCAATGAGCGCGGCTTCAAGTTCTTCGAGTGACGCCGCGTCGAGCTTGGGCGAATGCGTGACGATGCGTTTGATTTCGTGCGCCAGCTGGCTGTGCGTTTTTTGCAGGCCGGCTTTGAATTTGGAAAATAATCCCATGGGATTTTAACCACGGATCCCGCAATGCGGGACGGATGGACACGAATGAAGAAAACTTTTGACACGGATTGTGCGGATTTTCACAGATTGAATCCGTGTTAATCCGTGAAATTTGTGTCTGAAAGATTCATGTTTATTGGTGTTCATTCGCGGTTAATTGCCGCTCCGCCATTTTCGCTTTCAATTTTTCCACGTGTTCGTAGGGCAGTTTGACGGTGCCGATGAGCGGTTTGCCCTTGCTGAAACCGTGGCAATCCGAGCCGCCCGTCACGAGCAGATTAAATTTGTCGGCAATTTCCAAATAGCGCTCGGCAGTCTTGGTCGAGTGTTTGGTATGAAAACATTCAATGCCGTCCAACCCGGCATCCACGAGCGCGGGAATGATTTCATCCGTGCGGTTCAAACCGGGATGCGCCATGACGGCGAGGCCGCCGGCCTGGTGAATCAATTCGACGCCTTCCAGCGCGGACATCTTGGCTTTCGGCACCCACGCCGGACGATTTTTTTTGAGAAAACGCTCGAACGCCTCATCGGGCGTTTTGCAAAGTCCGGCCTTTACCAGCGCGCGCGCCACATGCGGTCGGCCGGGCGATTTGCAATTGGCCAGCGTAAAAACTGTCTCGGCTTCGAGCGGCACGTTCAATTGATTGAGCCGCGCCACCATTTCACGGATGCGGTCCTGGCGGACGCTCTGGAACTTGGCGATTTCCGTGAGCAGCTTTTGATTCTGCGGGTCCACGTAATAACCGAGGAGGTGCAGTTCGGTGTCGTTGTGCTCGGCGGTGAGTTCCGTGCCGGTGATGAACTCGATGCCCGCCGCGCCGCAGGCCGCCGCCATGCGCGCGCAACCTTCGACCGAATCGTGGTCCGTCAACGCCAGCGCCGCAAAGCCGAGCCGCGCGCCGTGCCCGGTCAGTTCCTCCGGTGAAAACGTGCCGTCGGAAAAATGCGTGTGCAGATGAAGGTCGGCAAATTTCATTTCACTATCCTCGCCGGACGCATCAACTCGCTGCGCACCTTGTCGAGAATGCCGTTGACGAATTTGCCGCTGTCCTGCGTGGAAAATTTTTTGGCGATGTCCACCGCTTCGTTGATGCTGACGATGGGCGGGATGTCCTCGCGGAACAGCATCTCGTAAATCGCCAGCCGCATGATGTTGCGGTCCACCGCGGCGATGCGATGGAACTCCCAGTTCTTCGCATGCTTTTTGATGTGCTCATCAATCGCATCGCGGTGCTCCAGGGTGCCGCGAATCAGTGGGTCGGCGAACAGGCGCATCTCGACCTCCCCGGCGGTGGGGGGCGGCAGTTCCACCGGCTGGCCCCACGTCGCCGGGCCTTTTTCCCCGGCAATGGCCGCCGCGCGCTGCGTGTCCCAGAATTCATTGAGCGCCCGATCCAGATTTTCCGGCGGGTTCAAATCGTGCTGAAACAAAAATTGCACGGCGCGTTCGCGCGCTTCGCGGCGTTTGCCCATAATTCAAATCCATCATGCCGCAGAAATGCGGGCCGGGAAATGAAAAACTGCGATTCCGATTTGCGCCGCCGCGCCCGTCCGCGCTATTTTGTGCGCATGAGCAAGGTCACGAAACTGCTGCACACGCGCTATCGCGTCAACGATCTGGAACGCACCATCAAATTTTACCGCGACGTGCTGGGCCTCGAGGAAATCCGGCGGCACAAATCGCCGCGCGGCTCGGAACTCGTTTTTCTCAAGGCACCGGGGAGTGACGAACAGATTGAAATCTGCTGCTTTCCCGCCGCCGGCCCGGTGCAGGTGCAAGCCGACCTCACGCATCTCGCGTTCGAGGTGGACAGTCTTGAGGAATTCGGCAAGCACCTTGCCAAACACGGCCTGAAGTATTCCGACGGCCCGACCACCACTTCCGCCGGAACCGTGTTTGCGTTCGTTGACGCGCCGGAAGGCTATGAAATTGAACTGATTCAAAAGGGCAGGGGCGGTTGCTGAAAATCGGCTTGCGCAACCTGTGAATTTTGTCTATAGTAATTCACTATGAAGCGAACGATTTCACCTATTTTGCCGGTGCCGGTGGATGGCGATCTCAAATCTTTGATTGAGGCCGCGGCGAAAAAAACCCGCCTTTGTCAGGCCGACGTGATGCGTTCGGCTTTGCGCGTGGGCGTGCCGGAAGTTGTTCGGCGACTCGAAGTGCTCCGAACTCCCCGCCGGTCACTGGCGGAATATCTGGACGCGTTCGCTGGTTTGGTGAAGCCAAATCGTGAGTTGGTGCCACCTTCCCGTTTCAAATGAGATACGTGCTGGACACCAACCTGCTCTGCAAGGAGCAGACGCATCCGCGGGTGAGAAACTGGATTGTTCAGCACCAGTTGCAAATCGCGATCGCGTCCATGACGGTGGCCGAGATTGCCCAAGGCATCGAAGCATTGCCTCGCGGACGGCGGCGAACGCAATTGAAAGGGCTCCTGAACGAAATGCTGGAAGATTATCAAGTGCTGCCCTTTGACACCCCGGCAGCTCTGGCGTGGGGACGTTATGTGGTGGAAGCCGGGCGCCCCCTGCCGGTGCGCGACAGCATTATCGCCGCGACCGCCCTGGCCAATAACCTCGAAGTTGTCACTGAAAACACCGGCGATTTTGCCGGTGTGGACACAGTCAATCCATTGAAAGATTAAAATGAGCGTTTTAATTGTCGGTTCAACGGCACTGGATTCCATCAAAACTCCAAACGCGGAAAATCCGCGCCTGCTCGGCGGCTCGGCCAGTCATGCCGCCGTGGCCGCGAGCTTTTTCAGCCCCGTAAAATTAATCGGCGTCGTCGGCGAGGATTTTCCGAAGAAATACCTTCAACTTTACCAGCGGCACAAGATTGACCTCGAAGGTTTGCAGATTTTGCCCGGCAAAACATTTCATTGGTCGGGCGAATACGAGGCGAACATGAACCATCGCCGCACGCTGGCGACGGAACTGGGCGTGTTCGAGACCTTCACGCCGACGCTGCCCAAAGCGCACCAAGCCACGCCGTTCGTGCTGCTGGCGAATATCGCGCCCGCGCTCCAGCTTCACGTGCTCGATCAGATGCGCCGGCCCAAATTCGTCGTGGCCGACACGATGGATTTATGGCTGAACATCGCGCGGGCCGATTTGATGAAGCTGTTGCCGCGCCTGGACGGCTTCGTGCTCAACGACAGCGAGGCGCAGCAATTGACCAAGGAAGACAACGTCTTCGCCGCGCTGAAAAAAATCCACAAGCTGGGTCCAAAGTATGTGATCATAAAAAAAGGTTCGCACGGCTCGATTTTATCCGGGCCAAAGGGATTTTTCATCTGCCCGGCCTATCCGCTGCACACCGTCGAAGACCCGACCGGCGCGGGCGATTCATTCGTCGGGGGCATGATGGGTTATCTCGCCACTGCGAAAGGCTCGATTGACGACAACATCCGGCGCGCGATGGTTTACGGCAGCGTCACGGCATCGTTCTGCTGCGAAGGCTTCGGCCTGACCCGAACGACGAAAATCAAACGCGCCGACATTGACCGCCGCGTGAAGGAACTGGAAAAGCTGACGAGGTTTTAACCGCGGATTGCGCGGATTGTTTTTGGACTTTATTGCCTGAAAAATCCGTGTTCATCCGTGTTCATCCGTGGTTAAATTCTGCCTGTGAAAGCCGTCATTCTCGCCGCCGGCAAGGGCACGCGCATGCGGGAACTCACCAACGAGTTGCCCAAGCCCATGCTCCGCGTGCAGGGCAAACCGATCCTCGAACACATTGTCGCCAGCATCGTCGCGGCGGGCGTCCGCGACATTTTCATCGTCACCGGCTGGCGCGCTAAGGTTGTCGAAAATCATTTCGGCGACGGCAAAAAATGGAACGCGCGAATCGCGTTCGGCCGGCAGGTCGTGCAGGACGGCACGGGCAAGGCGCCGGAACTGGCAAAGGATTTTATCGGCGACTCGCCGTTTTTGCTGACTTACGGCGACATTCTGGTTCCGCCCGAAACGTATCCGCAAATGCTGCGGCGCTTCGGCGAAGGCGATTTTGCCGGCGTCATCACCGTCACCCGCGGCGAGGACGCGACCAAGGGCGGGCTAAATTTTTTCGACGAACAATTTTGCCTGAAACGGCTGGTGGAAAAACCGTCGCCGGAGCAGTTGGAACAATTGCGCCGTGACGGCTGGCTCAAACCAGGCGCACCGGCCTGGTACAACGCGGGCATTTATATTTTCCGCCCGCCGCTGTTCGACTTCACGGCGCGGCTGCAAAAATCACCGCGCGGCGAATACGAACTGACCGACGCCATCAGCGCGATGGTGGCTAGCGGGCAAAAGCTGGCGGGACTGGAAATCCCGGGCCGCTGGGTGGACGTGCGCGACCCGGAGACCCTGGCGAGGTTGGAAAGCGAAACTTGAGAGGAATGCAGTTGAAGTTTGGGCGGCGCGGCAGCACCGCCCTACCAAAACAAGGTAGGGCCGCGCTGCCGCGCGGCCTTGATCAAACAACAAACTTCGGTTCATACACCGGGCCGAGGCCGTGTTTTTGCAGCAACTCGGCGAACTTCGCGATGCCGCGTTTCTCGTCCTCGGCCAGGTGGTAGTGGACATGCCAGCCGAGGTAATCCCGGCGGAAATCCTCGTCGTATTCCTCGCGGGTTTCGATGAGGTAATCCAGCGTTTCCATCCCGAAATCCTTTGTCTCGCGCAGTTCGCGGCACAGTTCCTTGTTTTCAATCCCACGCCGCAACGCCCACACGGCATAGACGAACGGCAGATTCGTCAGTTCATACCATGCCGTGCCGAGATCGAAAATTTCATGCACATGCGTGGCGCGTTGAAAATCAATCGCCCGGTCGCCGATCAGCAGCACGGCATCGCGTTGCGAGGCGGTGTCGTAGTCGGGCAACGGTTTGAATTCCGGCTTCAAGCCGCGTTCCGCCAGCAGAACCTTCAACAGGTTCATGCTGGCCAGCGAAGCCGGGTCGCAAAAAACCTCCGTGATGCTTTCCAGCGGCACGCAGTGCGCCAGCAGCACGCTGTACACCTCCCCCAGCGATGCGATGGCGACGCCGTCGAGGATGTCGTAGCGGTCATTGAGCAAAACTTCGGTTACGCTGACGAGCGCGGCGTCGAGCTCGTCGCGGCGGAGCATTTCGGCGAGCCGGGCGGGCGTGGCGAAAATGACTTCGCTCTCGATGCCGCGCGTGAGCGGCACGGCGTTGAGATATGGCACCGAGCCGATGCGAAATTTCGGGGTGTCAGCAGACATGCGCGAAGATTTTAACGCAAAGGCGCGAAGGCGCAAAGCCGCAAAGGTAGCATCGGCTTACGCCGTTGCCAGATTATCTTCCAACACTTTGGATTTGTTTGTCGGTGGGTCAGCTTCCGTAGCTATTGGTGCGGCGTCCCAGACTGTGATCGGCTCGTAAAACGTGTTGCGCTGCACGGGCGTGCGGCCGGCTTCGCGGATGGCTTTGATCATTTCCGCCTCGGTTTGCAACTGCGGCGAGGTTGCACCGGCCATGTGAAAGATGTGTTCCTCAATGATGGTGCCGTGCAAATCGTCCGCGCCGTAGCTCAATGCCACTTGCGCCAGCTTTAGTCCCATGCCCACCCAGTACGCGGTGATGTGGTCGAAGTTGTCGAGATAGATGCGGCTGACGGCGATGGTGCGCAGCGCGTCGAAACCGGTCGGCGGATTTTCCACCGGAATGTCGTTGTCCTCCGGCTGATACGGCAGCGGCACGAAACCCACGAAGCCGCCCGCCTTCGCGTCACTGCTCCGGCGCGGCAGGTGTGTCTCGTCCTGCAACGCCCGCAACTGCCGCAGATGGTCCACGCGGTCGGCCAGCGATTCGACGTGGCCGTAAAGCATCGTGCAGGTGCTGCGCCCGCCCAGCTTGTGCCACGTGCGATGCACGTCCAGATATTCCTCGGCGGATTCCTTGCCCCTGGCGATGGCCGAGCGAACTTCCGGTCGAAAGATTTCCGCGCCGCCGCCGGTGAGCGAATCCAGCCCGGCGGCCTTCAGTTCAACCAAAGTTTGTTCGACGGATTTTTTCGCGAGCCAGGCGAGGTGTAAAATTTCAATCGCGGTGAAGCATTTAAGATGCAATCGCGTGGTAGGGATCCCGACGTGTCGGGACTGCTCGTCCTGGCCGCGCGGCAGCGCGGCCCTACCATCGGAGTCGAGCGCGCGCAACGCCTTGAGCATGTCGGTGTAATAGCTGAACGGCAGCGACGGATGCAGTCCGCCGACAATGTGCAGTTCCGTGATGCTGAGCTTCAAGGCTTCCCGCGCCTTTTGTACGATTTGTTCGGTGGTGAACTCGAAGCCGTCGGCGTCGCGTTTCTTACGCGCAAACGAGCAGAACTGGCAGGACAGGATGCAGTAATTCGAGTAGTTGACGTAGCGATTGATGATGTAGCTGGCGCGGTTGCCGACCTTTTTCTGGCGTGCAAGATCGGCGATGGCGCCGACGGCGTTCAAATCCTTGGATTCAAACAGCCGGAGCGCGTCGGCCTCGGAAATGCGTTCGCCCGCGCCGACCTTGTCGTAAAGGTCGCGCAATTCGCTGCGTTGAACGAAGAAATTCATTCGTCCGCATATTAAAGCACCTTTTGCGCGGCAACGCAAATGCGCCAACAACGTGCTGCCGCGCATCTTGCCGGCAGTTCTGACTTGTTTTTCAAAAATGTTCTTCCGGCAGGATGCCGGAAGCACGTTATGTCGCAAACGCTCCGAACAGTGCCCGCATCTCCTCGTCCACGTCTGCCGAATCGGCCAGGGTTTGCGCAATTTCGTCGCGGAGCAGTTGCCGGTAACGCTTCCGCAACCGGTGCACCGCGACGCGGACCGCGCCTTCGTCCATACCCAGCGTTTTGGCGGCGTCGGCATGGGACAACGCGCCTTTGCCGGCGGTGAGAAAGATTTTCAGTTCCGCGAACTGTTTTTCCCGACCGTCCGCCTCGCACTCGGCGCGGAGGCGTTCGATGACCTTGGCGAGCAAGGCCAGCGCCCACTCGCGGTCGAACGCCTTGTCGGGGCTGGGCTCGGCGGTGGCGGCGATTTGGAACTGGGTGTCGGCGGTCTGCCAGTCGAGCGAGAGGTGTGTGATGTTGCCGCCGCGTTTCTGGCGGCGCGATTTGTCCCATTCGTTGGCGAGAAAATGTTTCAAGGACGCGAGCAGAAAGGCGCGGAAACGCCCGCGTTCGGCGCTCAGGCCGGCGAGATAATTTTTTTCGAGAAAGCGCGCGAAAAAGGTCTGCGTCAAATCCTCGGCGTCCTCCTTCATGTGGCCGCGCCGGCGGACGTAGGCGTAGAGCGGGAACCAGTAGGCGCGGCAAAGTTCCTCCAGCGCCCGGTCGGATTGCGGCGTGCTGCGTCGTCCGGCGGCGAGCACGACCGTCCAGTGCGTCGTGGCGAAGATATCGCCCGGCGCGGTCGTTGCCGGAGTGGAGTTTTGCAAGGTCAAATGGCTGTTACAACGGCGTCATTTTTTGCCTGGCTGGGACAAATCAGGCAATTTTGAGAAATGCCGAAAAAGGATGACGACCCAGCCGGTTGTGGCAATTAGAAATGCAACCACCAAAATCGCAAATGGAACCGCTGGCAAGTGAACGGGGTTGCTGCGATTGGCTTCAATGGTCAAATAATGAATTCCGGCGAGGAAACCGATCATCAGGCAGGAAAACCACAACATCGCGCCGCACAGCCAGGCGGACGTTTCCGCCCGGCGTTCCGGTGCCAGCCAATAGTTGCGCTGGGGAAGGTTGATCAGGCTGGTCGGAAGAAAGCGGAGGCCATAAGCAAGGCTGGTGAACAATGCCGTGACTCCCAAACCGATGCCAGCGATGAAGCGCAAATAAAACACGCGCGGCATCCAGCCGTTTGGCTGTCCGTCGCTGCCAAAGTGGGCGGCCACCCGCTCCGGCAGCAGCGAAAACGAACCAGCGATGAATATCAAATAGACTACGCAAAGAAGTCCAAGTGCGAGAGCGGGAAGACGATTTTTGTTCATAAGAATTGTTCTTTATGGACATTTCGAGTTCGCGGACAAAATCGCTTACATTTTGTCCGCCGAAGTTTGCGTCCCGGGCTTTTGGAAGAGCAGGATGTAGAGGATGGGCAAAATGCCCACGGTGTTGAAGATGGCCAGGCAGATAAACCACGCCAATTGGTTGTTGCGCGCACTCTTCCACATGGCAATCAGCTTCCATACTCCCTCCCAGATTGCCAGGAGGACGATTACGATGACAAACAAGACAAGCAGTGGACCTTTCATATTGGTTCGATGGTTGGTGACATTGGTTGATCAAATCAATTGATGAAATACCCCGCCGCCCGCCATTGGCCATCTTTTTCCAGCATGAACGTGACGGTTTCGGTCGCGGATGGCTTGTTCGCAAACACGGTGTCGAACTGCATCACAACATATTGTCCCTCGGGCGCGCCGGGAAGCGACGTGGCAGACTGCGCCTTGTTCACTTTGCGAGACGTCAGTTTACCGAGCGGCTTACGAACAGTTTCCAAGGACGTTTTCCACTTGTCTTCCGTGACCGCACTCCGAAAAAAGGCGGACGCCTGCTGCCAGCTTTGGGCGTAATCGCCTTGGTCTATCGCCGCCAGCCATGTCTGGGCCGCCGAAGTTGCGGCCTTCTCCGCACTGGCATTGTTTTCCGCGGCAAAGCCGGAAACGGCGACGGCCAGGAGGGCCACACACAGCAATTTGACGAATGAGGATTGAGTCTGGTTGATTTTCATTTGGTTCCTTTAGTGATGGTTTTAGTGATCAAACTATTTGATGAAATACCCCGCCGCCCGCCATTGGCCATCGTTTCCCAGCATGAACGTGACGGTTTCCACCGCGGATTTCTTGTTGGCGAACGCAGTTTCAAACTGCATGATGATATACCGGCCATCCGGCACGCCCGGAAGCGACGTCATTTCCTGCGCCGATTTTATCTTTCGAGAAATCAGTGATCCCAATGGTTTGCGGGCCTGTTGCAGGGCCTCCACCCATTTTTCCGAAGTGATGGCCGACTGGAAAAGTGCAGCAGCATTGGTCCAGCTTTGCGCATAGTTGCCGTTGTCAACATCCTGCAACCAGGCTTGCGCCGGTTCAACTGCCGCGTTGTTGGTGACGCTCTTGGGGACGATGAGATAGGCCACCGCCCGCCACTGGCCGTTGGTTTCCAATACAAACGTGGCCGTCTCGGACGCGGCCTTCAAGGCTTCGAATGAACTGTCGAACTTCGCGACGATAAACGAACCTTCCAGTTCCGTTTTTTCCACCTTGCGGGACAGCAATTTCCCCAACGGTTTGCGGACACCCTCCACCTTGTCCACCCAGTCATCCTGTGTCACCATGGCGTGAAAACTTTCCGACGCCTGCCGCCAGCTCTCGGCATATTGGCCGTCATCCATCAACGCAAGCCAGGCATTCATGGCGGACAATGCGGGGTTGGCGGAATTCGGCTGGGTTTGCCCCAGTTGGTCACTTGATTTTTGTGCGGCTTGGGAATAAACGACGGCTTCATCGCGGGCGAGTTTTGCCTGCTCGTATTCCTGCTGGGTGGCTTTGCCAACTGAAAACTTCTTGCCGACAACATCCAGATCCAATTCGGCGACGGCCAGTTTGAGCCGGGCGAATTCCACGTTGTCACCTTTGACCTCCGCCGCCGCGATGTCGCGGGCGATTTTAGCCTTTTCATAATCAACCGAAGGAGCAAGTCCCACCTCAACTTTCCTCTTAGTTGTTTCAAGTTCCTGTTCGGCGTCCTGAAGTTTCAGGCGCGCAATTTCCTGATTTGCGTTTTGTTCTGTCTCGGATGTCATTGAGGTATTCTGTTTGCCATTTTGCGCCAGCTTGTCGTCTTTCAACATTAGTAGTGTGATGTCCGGCGCTACGACCCACCGGTAGGTCTCGCTGGTGTTTATCGGCTGAATGTTGTAGGCGACTCCGGGGACCAGCCTGGCCTTGTCTTCGGTGGCGAACTGTGCGGCGTAGGCTTGGAAACTGCCGTCGCCACTACTCATGGTAGTGCGATTCAAGTGCGCCTTAACGGTTGGATGCCCCGATGCAGTAAGCAGGAACTCCTGCCCAGCCCGTTTCTCGAATGCACTCATCTGGTGGTAAGAACCAGCGGGACCCCATTCCTGACTGGCAATAAGAAAATCCGTCCCGGTTCTCCGCCAGGTCTCCTCCTTGACCCACGCCGGAATTGCCGGAGAACCCTTGGGGTAAAGTCCGATGATTGTGACCGTCCGCAGTTCGGCCACCGAAACCGGCGGGTTGTCCAGGCGTGCGTTGGCGCCAAAATAGTCATGCACGGAGATCAAACGATACGGGTTTACCGAGGAGAGTTTCGGCTGGTCTGCCGGATATTTGAAGTAACGCATTCCCCAAGTTTGCGCCAGCGGCACCTGGCTGAGATCGGAGCAGGTGTAAATGTGCGTTAAGAGTCCAAAATAATGGGCATCCAGGACCGGCTGTCCCAGGGTTTTGTAATTGAGCCGAACCCAGTGATGATCAACATAGACTTCGTTGAACATGTGGTCTTCAAAGCCGCCCGTGCCGTCGAGCGCAGCCCGGACCGTCTCCCGGACCTGGTTATGGTGAATGTTGCCATAAAACATCCGGGCCTGGGCGTCGTCGTTCGGGTCGAACGGGGGAATGCAGAAAACAATGCGGGTTGGGATGCCCAAGGCGCGGAAGATGGTGGCCAAATACACCGAAGACGACGTGCAGGCGCCATGCACTTTGTTGTAGAACATGGACCGGCCAAGCGCCTCCTGCTCGAACATTTGCTGATCTGTCCAAGTCGGATCAGGTTTTTCCCGATCAAACGCATCCCGCAATGGAGGATAGACTGCGGGCCTGCCATCCGGGAAATAGACGCCCCAAATGGAGAAGGCATGTGTCGAATGAGCACGGTTCATGGCCCACGCTGAGACCCGTTCGACGAGTTGCTTGTCCGTCAGGCGATCCGGGTCAATGCCCGCCTGACGGAGTTCCGCAATGAGATCACGCCGCATGGCTTCGTCCCAGTTCTCGGTGGCCGTTGGTTTGAGGTACTGGGTCATGCCAGCATCGTCCGTGCGCCAATTGGGGTTTTCGCCAATGGCCGGTTGGTAGAACGGATAATAGGTCACCTCGATCGTGCAGGAATCTTTGTCCTGTGCCAACACGCGGACGTCCTGAAAATCATCGTTCATGTCGGCAGGATTGACGGGTTCAAGCACCTGGATAACGGAGGTGATGGTGTAGGTGTCTTCTTTGCGCAAATGACGTTTGGCGGAGGCAGGCGTGGCATTGGTGATCCAGTTTGCCTTGTTTTCTTCAAGGGCTTCAGCCTTGGTTCCAAAATAGAGATTGGCGAAACTTTCCCCGTTGGCATTCATCTCCACATGCGGACGACCAGGAACAAGGCGCGAATGAATCAATTCAAAATCGCCGCGCCCTTTGGAAATCTGCACAGACTGTTTCGGGTCTTCGGTTGAGGACGAGTTTGTCGAACCGATATAAAGTGCCAACATTGCCTGATCATGGCTGACCAGATTGTAATGGCCTTTGACGACCATCCGGTTGGTGGATCGCTCCACGGAGGTGATTTCAATCGAATCGCCCCCGGGGAAGAATGCTTGGCCAATATAATCGGATTTGATGGGATGGGATTGGTAGATATGTTGAACGCTGACATAAACTGCCAAGAGGAGCGCGATTGAACCTCCGAGCAGCATGGGTTTCAGCAAGGCTTTAATCGCGTGCGACGTTTCGGGCGTTTTGGCCTTTTTTGCCCGGCCGATACGGATTAATAATTCAACCCCACCCACAACCGCGAAACCAAGGAAACACCAATTGAAACCGTGCCATATACCGGCATTCACTGAACCAGTGAAATGATCGTTTAAGAGCAAAAGAAAATACACCGCAAAGATTATGATCCCAATCCAGCCTATGGTTTTGCTGAATGGAGTGGTTGGCAGTGCGCCCACCAACCAACTTTGGCTCTGTTTTTTAGTTTGGGCGCTGCTACTTTGCGCGGGAGTTTGCGCAATCGTTTCCACCTGCGTTTTGAATACACTGACCTGTTGGTAGCGCAGTTCGGGCTTCTTTTCCAACGCGCGCAAAACGACTTCATCCAGCCGCACATCAACTTGAACTTTCCCGCAGGCGCGGGACGGCGGAACAATTGGTTTGCCGGGCAGTTCGCCGGTGAGCATCTGGTAAAACACCACGCCCAGCGCGTATATATCGGCGCGGTTGTCAACTTCGTTGGGATGTTCCATCTGCTCCGGCGCCATGTAATTCGGCGTGCCCATGACCTTGCCGGCAGCGGTCAAAGCGTCGGTAGGGCGCGTCACTCCGTGCGCGCCGCCTTCGTGTCCTTCGCCGTCGGCGGGCAGAGGACTGCCCGCCCTACCACTTTCTGCCTCCACCAGTTTGGCCAGACCAAAATCCGCCACCTTCACCCGCCCGCGGCGGTCGAGCAGAATGTTCTCCGGCTTGATGTCGCGATGGACGATGCCCTGGTCGTGGGCAAACTGGAGCGCGTCGCAGATTTGCGGGACGATGGCCAGCGCCTCACGCGGCGCGATGCGACCGGCATGCAACAATTGACGCAGGTTCACGCCGTCCACGAATTCCATCAGGAAGAAGTAAAGTGGTTGAGCGTTGAGGGTTGAGGGTTGAGAGCCGGATGCAGGCGAGACGCCTGCGCTACTTTGCACCTGGCCGAACTCGTAAAGCGTGACAATGCCGGGATGATTCAGCTTCGCGAGCGCCTTGGCTTCGCGCGCGAAGCGGCCGGCGAACGCGGCGTCATGGCCGATGCCGGGCGGAAGTATTTTCAGGGCGACGATGCGGTCCAGTTCTTTTTGCCGCGCCTTGTAAACCGCGCCCATGCCGCCCTTGCCGATGAGTTCAAGGATTTCGAGCTGCGGGAACAACAGCGCGAGTTCGGCCACCGGCGGCGGCTGGAACGGTGGCGCCTGCCCGCCCGTGGCGGTTTCGGCGGCGGCGCCCTGTTTCAGGAGGCAGGCGGGGCAAAGCCCGGCGAGCGCGCCGACCGGCAGCGGTGTGCCGCATTGCGGACATTTCGGAGTCTCTGACGGCGTCACTTTGGTGCCACTCATACACCCAACTCAGAAGCAAATCCCGAAAAATGTTACGTGAAAAATCGGGAAAACATTCAACATCCAATGGAACGGGCTGCCGCATCAATGGATGTTCGATGTTGGATGTTGGTTGTTGGATGTTCCCAATTCATCACCGCAGCTTGAACCCGCCCTGAAACACCACTTCCGCCACCGTCACGACAAAAAAAACGGCGCTCACGACGGCGTTGAGACGGAAGAACGCGAGGTTGATCCAGTTCAGGCTGCGGCGGCGCGCAATCCAGTGTTCCAGCACGAGGCAGCCGACGATGATCATCCAACCGAGGAGATATGCGATACCGAAGCGGCAGAGCAGGCCGAATGCGAGCAGCAGCCCGCACATGACCATGTGCGCCAGAAACGCGGCGGCCAGCGCGTTTTTTTGCCCCCACGCCACAACGAGTGAGTGCAGGCCGTGCGCTTTGTCGAATTCGTAATCCTGCAACGCGTAAATGATATCGAAGCCCACGAGCCACAACACGACCGCTGCCGCCAACGCGAGCATTTGCAAAATTTCCAGCGTCGAAACATTCTCTCCTTTTACCGCCAGCCACGCGCCGACGGGCGCGAGCGCGAGCGCAATACCAAGAAATGCGTGGGTGTAATCCGTGAACCGCTTCGTCAGCGAATAAAAACAAATCACCACGAGCGCGACCGGCGAAAGATAAAAGCAAAGCAGGTTCAGAAAGTTACTGACCGCAATCAAACCTGCGCCGCTTAACAGGCAAAGCGCCCATGCGCTGAACAAAGAAATCTGGCCGGCGGGCAAATGGCGGTTGGCCGTGCGCGGATTCAGCGCGTCGGACTTGCGGTCCACGATGCGGTTGAATGCCATCGCGCACGTTCGCGCGCAGACCATCGCTGCGAGAACCAGTCCCAACGTCCGCCAACCCGGCCAGCCGCGATTATCGCGCGCGGCGACGGCCATTGCCGCCAGCGCGAACGGCAGGGCGAAGACCGTGTGCGGGAAGCGCACGAAGGAAGCCCATTTCTTTATCAAGGATAACATTGAACGTTGAACTTTGAACCTCGAACCTTGAACAAACAAAACTACGTCGCGGCTGGTTTTGGCGGCGATGTCGGTGCGTTTCGCTTTCTGGTGAGTTTGTTTCGTTCGGCGGTCTGAATGCTGGTATTAAAAATCCGAATCAACTCTTCGCTCTCGCCCAATATAAAAGCAAGTTGGGGATCTTCTCGCAACCAGCGCTTTCGCTCGATCAACCGCGCCCAGCGGCGGGTTTCGCGCAATTCCTTGAGGCAGACTTTCATTTTGTGAATGAAATCCTCGGCGGATTCCGGTGCTTGGGCTTCGCCATGATTCCCATAAGGCGAAGTGCCTGATCGCAGAAATTGCCCGGCGATATGATTCCCTGCACGCGAGTTTGGCAATTTCTCCGAAACATCAATCACAGCCGATGCAAATTCCAAGAGCCGCTCTTCCAGGTCATATTTCCGGCCTGTGCTCTCGATGGATGTGCGCTGCCCGGCGTTTTTTTGTTCAGGGTTCAAAGTTCGAGGTTCAAGGTTTTCACCGTTCGAATGGATGTTTCCCCTTTTTCATTCCTTTTCCTCCGCCCAGCGCGGCGCGAGTTTTTGCGGCACGCCGAGATGATCCAATACGCGGGCCACGACGGTGTCCACGACATCCTGGATGGTTTTCGGGCCGGCGTAAAAACCCGGGTTCGCCGGCAGAATCACCGCGCCCGCCAGCAGCAGCAGTTCCATGTTTTTGACATGCACCAGACTGAGCGGCGTTTCGCGCGGAACGAGAATCAGTTTTTTCCGCTCCTTCAACACCACGTCCGCCGCGCGCAGCAAAACGTCCTCGCTGTAGCCGTGCGCGATGCGGCCCATCGTGCCCATCGTGCAGGGAATGACCACCATCGCATCGGGCGGGTTCGAGCCGCTGGCGAACGGCGCGTTCATGCTTTTGACGTTGTGCGTCTTCACGCCGTCGGGCAGGCGCAGGCCGCCGGGCAGTTCCTCGGCGATGACCTGCGGCGCGTAATTGCTCATCACGACATGGATTTCGTGTGCGCCCGGATCCAAATTATCGAGCAGACGTTGCGCGTAAAGCGCGCCGCTGGCTCCGGTGATGGCAACGAGTATTTTCAAGCAAATGTGTTTGTCGCTGGCAAATTATGAACGAATCCAATGTTGCGGACAAGCCGCACCCAAGCGTGCTTTCGGCATCCTGCCGGAAGTTCCGATTCTCCAGGAAGTATGAGTGTGATCTGCCAGCGGGACCCCGTAAAAGGCGTTCGTCCCACGGGGCAGGCTGCTGGCAGCACGTTGAAACAGCTTGAGTCCGGTTTCCCCATCCGCACAATGACCGCGTGTCCAAGTCACTGGCAATCCTGTTCGTCGCGGCGATTTTTTGGGCGGGGTGTGCAACCACACCCACACCGCCGGAAGAAATCATTTCGTCGCCGCCGACCATGTCCAATGAAGCATCTTCATTGAACTGGTCGGATGCCAACCTCATTAAAAAATTCTCCGCTCCACGGTCAACCAGGCCGGTGGCGCCAACCGCCAGGACCAATTCGTCACCCGCCGCGCCGATAACAACGTGGACCTCGCTCAATCGCTGGGCCGCTGAAAACAAGATCGGCCAGCCGCATTTGATATCCCGCACGCCCGTGGCCACATACGCCATTGGGACGGCGAACGGCACGATGGTTTTGGACATCGGCAGCCGCGACGCGACCTGGAACGGCGTTGAAATCCAGCTCGGCTTCGGACCGCAATTCATTGACGACCAGGTTTTCGTTCACGGCCTCGATTTGCATAAAAATCTCGAGCCTCTTTTGCTCGGATCCCCGCTGGCATTTGGCAATCGCGTCATCGTGATTGACCCCGGTCACGGCGGCGTCAATGTCGGCACGCACAGCGTCCTGGACGGGCGGTTTGAAAAGGAATTCACGCTCGACTGGGCGTTGCGGCTCGCGCCGCTGCTGGCGACGAGCGGCTGGCAGATTTTTCTGACCCGGACCAATGACGTGGACATTGCCTTGTCCAACCGCGTCATGTTTGCCGAGGCGCATCACGCGGACCTGTTCATCAGCCTGCATTTCAATTCGACTCCCGATCGCAATAAAAAAACCGCGGGCCTTGAAACCTATTGCTCCACCCCGGCGGGAATGCCTTCCAGCCTGACGCGCAACTACTCCGACATCTGGTCGCAATATTTTCCGAACAACAGTTTTGACGCGCAGAATCTGCAACTGGCCGTGCTCCTGCACACCGCGTTGCTGCGCGCGAGTGACGAAGACGATCGCGGCGTGCGACGCGTGCGGTTCATCGGCGTGCTGCATGGACAACGCCATCCCGCCGCGCTCATTGAAGGCGGTTATTTGTCGAATCCGCACGAGGCGAAGCGGATCGAAAATCCGGCTTTTCGTCAAAAGCTCGCGCAGGCCGTCGCCGACGCGCTGAAATGAAAAATGCGGGACCCATTTTGGTGACCGGTGGAGCTGGATTTATTGGTTCCCATCTGGTCGAGCGTCTGCTGGCCGAGGGCAAAACGGTCGTCGTCATTGACGATCTTTCCACGGGCAGTCTGGATAATTTGCGCACGGTCAAATCGCATCCGCGTCTGCGCGTGGTCCAATCGAAAATTTCCGCGTGCGCCGGACTGCCGAAACTGGCCGCAAACGCCGAATTCATTTTCCATCTGGCGGCGACGGTCGGCGTCGAACTGGTGGTAAAATCCGCGTTGAGCGTTTTGGAATCGAGTTTCCACGAGACGCAGGTTTTGTTGCGGGCCGCCGCGGCCAGACGCACGCCGTTGCTGTTGACTTCGACTTCGGAAGTTTACGGCAAAAGCCAGAAGCCCGCGTTTGGCGAGGACGACGATCTGCTCATCGGCCCGCCCGGGCAATCGCGCTGGAGCTACGCGTGCTCGAAACTCACCGACGAATTTCTGGCGCTGGCTTACGCGCGGGAAAAATCGCTGCCGGTCATCATCGCGCGGCTGTTCAACACCGTCGGTCCACGCCAGACCGGACGTTACGGCATGGTGCTGCCCCGCTTCATCGCGGCGGCAAAAAAGGGCGAACCATTGAAGGTTTTCGGCGATGGGGCGCAAACGCGTTGTTTTTGTCACGTCGGCGACGCGGTGGAAGCGCTGGTGCGGCTGCAAAATTGTCCGAAGGTGCGCGGCGAAATTTTCAATGTCGGTGGGACGGAAGAAATCAGCATCCTTGAACTCGCGCGACTCGTCGTGAAAACTCTCGGCTCGAAATCAAAAATTGAATTGGTGCCTTACGACAAAGCCTACGCCCCGGGCTTTGACGACATGCGCCGCCGCAAACCAATGGTGAAAAAGCTCGAACGCTTCGTGAAGTTTCGTCCGCGCACGACGCTGCGCGATATCATCCGGCTGGCGGCTGAAAATCAAAGATAGGGCCGCGTTGCTGCGCGGCCAACATACCCGGCGGCGCAGCAGCACCGCCCCACCGAAACATCACCCCTTCGCGCGTTAGCAACTTGCGCTTCCAGTTCAATCCGCCGGAGAACCCGCCCAGTTTTTTGTTCGCCGCCAGCACGCGATGGCAGGGGACCAAAACCGGAATCGGATTGGCGCCGCACGCGCCGCCGACGGCCCGAACGGCCTTCGGCCGGCCAATCGCCTGCGCAATTTCGCCGTAGCTTTTCGTTTTGCCGGAAGAAATTTTCCGCAGGGCGTTCCAGACGCTTTTCTGAAATTCCGTCCCGGCCAAATCCAGCGGCGGAAAATTTTTGGCCGAACGTCCGGCAAGAATATTTTTCAACGCGGCAGCGGTTGCGCGATGCCAGCGGCGGACTTTGGCGGGGACGCCAATGGGTTTGACGACTCGCGGGGACGCTCGCCCCACCGATGGGAAATCCAGTTCAGCCAGTCCTTTTTCCGAATAGCGCGCGACAAATTGGCCGTCGCGCGTGGAAATCGGCAGTTGGACCCATCGTATTTTCATTCGCAGCCAGTCAGTGACTGTGGGCAAACATCAGAATCAGGCCGAGCAACAAAAAAAACAGCGCGGCGGCGAAAAAGATGAAGCGATTGCGCGCAACGCGCTTCTCGTAGCGCATCGGACGGAGGCCATGCACGCCACCGGCGGCCAGATAGGCGACGAGCCGCGGATTGCTGGTGGTCGGCCGGCGGAAATGGTTCCGGAGGCGATTGAAGAGCGCCGGCAAATCGTATTTGCGCACGCCCAGTTCGTTGAATTGATCGGGCGCGGCGGTTTCATCGGTGTCTCGCAGTGGTTTTACCTTTTCAAAAACCGGCTCATGCACAGGTTGAGGCGGCGGAGACGGGGCTGGTTCGTGCGCGCGAGCGATGGTCGCACCGTGCGGAATGGCGGTGGAACGAAATTTCGGCGTGGGCGCGCGCTGAAGTTGCGTGTCGAGCTTTTGGATTTCGGTTTCGAGGGCGGCAATCTGCTCGTTGAGCGCGCGCGAACGGTCGGAAATCGGATCAACTTTTTTCTTCGCGGACGCCATACGACAATTTCAGTGCCGCATCAAAACGGCAACCAGCACGCCCAGCATGCCCAAGGCAATCAGCACCAGCGGCCAGGTCATCGCCAGACCAAATATGCACAACTCGCCAAAACTGGCATTGGCGAATGGTGACAGGGCGGGCGCCGAGACGAGCTCGGTTTCGGATTTTTCCTTCGCCTCGCCGTCCAGGATGGAAAATTTGAGTCGCGCGGCATTCCATTCCATGCGCGCGTTTTCGATGGTGGTGAGGCCGCGGGTGAGTTCGATGCTGAAATTGTCCTTCGTCCACGTTTCATCGTGGATGGCCTGGATTTTGTCGAGCGCGTCCCGGAAATCGGTGACGGTTTTGACCATTTGCTCGGCATCACGCCGGGCATTGAACTCGGCCTCTTCGAGCAGGCCGAGGCCGCGCGTGAGATGGTGAATCATTTCCTGGCGGCCGGTTTGAAATTCCGTCTGGCGCCGGCGCAATTCCTCCAGCGCGGCGCGTTCGCGCTCCAGGTCCTCCTGCGCGCGTTTCAACTCGGCGAGTTTTTGCTGCGCCTCGACGACCTTGCGGTCCACCTCGTCGCGCGTCGGCGCGCGGAGCGGGTCGTTGGGTGCGGGCGTGCCGTAAGGCGATTTGTGCGCTTGAAAATCCGTGTCCACAAACTCCGTTGCATCGTAATCAGAAGCCATGTGGCGACTTTAGTCCCGCGGCGCGAAAGTGTAAAGTGGTGTTTGCGCTTGTCAGCGTGGAGAGCGAATCCTAAAGTGCGCCCGTCAGTGACGTAATTTGAACTTTTGACATGATTGAGTTGATTCAGTTTCCGTGGAGTCCGTTCTGCATCGTTCAACGGCGCATCCTGGAATTTGCCGGAGTCCGCTTCAAAATCATCAACATCCCCAACCAGGACCGCTCGCGGGTCTGGAAACTCACCAAGCAGCGTTATTACGGCGTGCCGATCATCAAGGACGGCAGGAACGTGCTGTTTGAAGTCAGCGACGACTCGCAGGTCATCGCCAAATATCTCGACGAAGAACTCGAACTGGGCCTGTTTCCAAACAAATGGTGCGACGTCCAGTCCATCCTCTGGCGCTGCATTGAAAATGAAATCGAGGGCGCGACGTTCCGGCTGAACGATATTTATTGGAAGGAAAATGTGCCCGTGCCGGAGCAACTCGATTTTCTCCGGTTCAAAGAACGCAAATTTGGGCACGGCTGCCTTGACCAGTGGCGCAAGGACCAGAAATTCTGGCTCCAGCAGCTGGAAGAGCGGCTGCTTCCGTTCGAGATGATGTTGACGCACCTGCCGTTCATGCTCGAAGACCGGCCGCGCTTTGTGGATTTCGATTTGTTCGGCATGCTCGAAAATTTTCTCTACTCCGGCCATTACCAGCTGCTCGAACGGCATAAACAAATCCGGGAATGGCATGGCCGGATGCAGACCGTTAAACACACCGATTTCAGCGCGTGAAAAATTACATCATTGACACCAACGTCCTGCTCCACGACCCCAACTCGTTGTTGAGCTTCGCGGACAATCACGTTCTCATTCCCATTGAAGTCATCGAGGAAATTGACCGTTTCAAGCGCGAGTCCAGCGAACTGGGCCAGAATGCGCGCAGCGTGTCGCGGATGCTCGACGGTTTCCGCGGCGAGGGCAGCCTGAGCGAAGGCGTGAAATTGCCCAACGGCGGCAAATTACAAATCACCTTTCAAAAGAATGGCCACGTCAACGGCGACGCTCACGCCAATGGCAACAGCGTGGACAACCGGATTCTTTCGCTCGCCGCGAACATTCAAAAAGCGCAGCCGAAAAATCCGACGATCCTCGTCAGCAAGGACATCAACCTCCGCATCAAGGCCGACGCGCTGGGTTTGCAGGCCGAGGATTACGAAACCGACCGCGTGTTCATCACCGACCTTTATACCGGCATGGTGGAAATGTCCGTCGCCACGAACAAAATGGCCGCGTTCCGCGCCAACGGCGAATTGGGCCTGGACTCCGGCAAACAATATTTTCCGAACGAATACTGCACGCTCACCGACGAAACGAATCCCAAACGCACCGCGCTGACCAAGGTGGACGCCACCGGCACGAAGCTGATCCCGATCATTGACTGCCGCGAAGGGGTCTGGGGCATCAAGCCGCGCAACCGCGAACAGCACTTCGCCTTTGACGCGCTGCTCGACGACCGCGTTAAACTCGTCACACTCATGGGCAAGGCCGGCACCGGCAAAACGCTTCTGGCGATGGCCGCCGGATTGAAGCGCACCGTGATCGACCGCGAATTCCGCCGGCTCGTCGTCGCGCGCCCGACAATTTCGATGGGCAAGGAACTGGGCTTTTTGCCCGGGTCGCTCGAGGAAAAACTCGCGCCGTGGATGCAGCCGATTCACGACGCGCTCGAAATGTTGAGCGATCTGAACATGGGGCACGACCATCGCCGCAGCACCGACCTCATGCGCTCCGGCAGCATCGTGGTGGAGGCGCTGAGTTACATTCGCGGACGCAGCATCGCGAACCAGTTCATGATCGTTGACGAGGCGCAAAACCTGACGCCGCTCGAGGCCAAGACCATCATCACGCGCGTCGGCAACGGCACCAAAATCATCTTCACCGGCGACCCGTACCAGATTGACAACCCCTACGTGGACTCGTCATCAAATGGATTTAATTACATCGTCAGCCGGTTCCGCAGCGAAGCCATCGCCGCGCACATCGAATTGCAAAAGGGCGAACGCTCTGAACTCGCCGAACTGGCCGCCAACATTTTGTAGATTTTGTCAGTTGACAAACGGCCGTTGCGGTCGAAATTCTTAGTAGCTGGATTGGGCGCTAAGGGCGTCTGCAGCGGGAAATTATGATCTCGAACGAAAGACCATCACCATTTGGGTACCGGCCCTACAGCCAGCCCAAACCGCCGGTCAACGAAGACACGCTGAAGAGCGAGAAGATTCAAATCGAGCGCAAAACCTTCGTTTTCACGCTCAAGGAAAATCCGCGTGGCCGGTTCCTGCGCATCACCGAAGACGTCGGCGGACGACGCGACACCATCATCATCCCGTCCACCGGTTTGGAGGATTTCAAAAAGCTTCTCGAAGAAATGGTCAAGGCCTCAAACGAAATACCAACGAAGAGCAACCCGCAGGAGATGACGTAAGGAGACCCTGATTTTTCGAAACGAGCCTCCGGCCGGCGGCGCTTACAAATTCTTTCGGGTGGTTTTCTTCCTCAATTTCACTTTCACCCGCGCCGCGTCACCCCAAAGACTTTCCAAATCGTAACGCTCGCGCGCTTCCTGCCGCATGATGTGGACAATCACGTCAAAGAAATCCAGCACCACCCATGCGCCGTGCACCGTTCCGTCCACCGCGAGCGGACGCACGCCGTGCCCGTCGCGCAGTTGGTCGGTGATTTCGTCCACAATCGCGCGCAGGTGCGGTTCGCTCGTGCCGGAAGCAATCACGAAATAATCCGTTACCGACGACAGCTCGCGCACGTCGAGGATGATAATATTTTCCGCCTTTTTGTTGTCCGCGAATTCGCGGCAGAGCCGGGCGAGTTTTTTTGAATCCATATTTGCCGGAAAGGATTTAACCACGGATGGATACGGATGGACACGAATAAATTTTTGGGCCTGAAATCCTTCTCGTTCTCGCCCTCGGTTGTTCGAGTACGAGAACGAAGACGACCCGTCTTCGCTGTGCTCCGCCGCGGCAGGGGAGGAGGACGATCGGTCAAAGATAAAGCCGGCTATTGCGAATCGCTTCCGCCACAAGCGGCGGCACGAGATGATCAATCGGCAGACCCGCCTTCACCCGCGCGCGGATTTCCGACGAGGACACGCCCAGCGGAAAACCTTTCAACGTCCGTCCGCGAAACGGTGGTGGAAAATTCGCCGTTGCTCCACCCGGACGCGGAATCGCGACAAATTCCGCGAGCTTCGCCAATTCGCCGGCTTCGCGCCATTCGTTGAGTTTCGCCGCGTTGTCGGCGCCGATGAGATAAAACAACTGCGCCTTCGGGAATCGTTTCACGAAGTCGCGCAGGGTTTCGATGGTGTAGGAAACACCACCCCGGCGAATTTCCTGGTCGTCCGCTTCACAATTCGTTTTGCCCGCGAGCGCGAGCCGCAGCCATTGCAGGCGGGCGGATGCCGGCGCGGGCTGGCTTTCCGGCTTGAACGGCGATTGCGCCGCCGGAATGAAAAACAGCCGGTCCAAGCCCAGTTCCTCCACCGCCGCCTGCGCGACGAGCAGATGGCCCAGGTGAACCGGGTCAAACGAACCGCCGAACAATCCGAGTTTCATTTTTTAAGGTAGGACAGGCTTCCAGCCTGTCTCTCTCTATTTTCCCCAAAAATTGGAGACAGGCAAGATGCCCGTCCCACTTTAACAACATCGCCGCACACCGTTGAACCGCCGTTCGGTGGCTGCAACGTAAATCTGCTGCGCAGCTTTGTCGTAGCCGCGAACGTGAGTTCGCGGAACATCCGCGTTTTCACAAACGCGGCTACATTCGCGCTGGTGCGCGCGTTCCAGATGCGATTCGCCGGACCATTCCTTCGCCAGCGCCAGCGCCAGGGCGGCGGTGCCGGCCGCGCCGCTGAACTTGTGTCCCCCTTCTACGACGGCATAATCCGGCAACCAGACCGGTTCCGTCTCGTGCAACACCGCCGGTTTGCGCCGCGACAGCAGCAAAAACCACTCGCGCAAGCTTAACAAAACAATCGCGATGACGAGAGCCAGAAAAATTCCGGCGACGGTGGCGTCGAGGAGGTTGTTGAACCGGAGCGTGCGGTTTGCGTGCAACGCTTTTTGAGCGGCGTCAATTGCGGTCACATCGGCCACAGTGTTTGCGTTGTCGAGCACATTTTGCAAGGCGGGTGTTTTTTGGGCCAGCATTTTTGCCTGCGCCAGAAATCCGATGCGCAGGTCGGGATGAAAAATTTTCTCCACCCCCGCCGTGAATGTCACCGCCACCAGCCAAATGAGGGGAATGAACGTGATGAGGGCCAGCGCCGGTTTGCCCGTTCCTTTCGGAGGGGCGAGCTCTGCGAGCCCCTGACTTTCCGTGGGCCCGGGAATTTCAGGGCGTCGCAGAGTTCCGCCCTCCGGCTGCAACTGCATTTTCAAAATGATCGTCGTGGCCAGGCACAGTGCGATGGCGGCAAGCATTTGATTGGCGATGCCGAACAGCGGCCAGAGCGAATTGATGCCGCCCAGCGGATCGCGCACGCCCTGGATCAGGAAACAACCCCAGCCGGCCACCATCAACCCGCTGGCCACCAAATTGGCGCGGAGACTGCGCGTGTCGCCCAGCGGCTTCCAGACGTGGCCGAGAAAATCCTGAAGAATATAGCGGCCCACGCGGGTGCCGGCATCCACCGTGGTCAGGATGAACAACGCCTCGAACATGATGGCGAAGTGGTACCACAGATCGAGCCAGCGGCCGTTGACGACCCGGGAGAAAATTTGCGCCATGCCGACGGCCAGCGTGGCCGCGCCGCCGGTGCGGCCAAACAATGATTTCTCGCCGATCTGGCCGGCCAGCCCGTTCATTTGCTCCACCGTCACGGGAAAACCGAGCGCCGTCACCTTCGCGACGGTCGCCGCGGCCTCGCCTTTCACGTTCATGCTCAGATAGACGCCCGGGTCCAGCGCGCACGCGGCGATGATGGCCATGATGGCCACGAGCGATTCGAGGCACATGGCGCCGTAGCCGATGGACCGTGCGTAGCTCTCGCGCGTGATAAGCTTGGGCGTTGTGCCGCTGGCGATGAGCGTGTGAAAACCGGAAATCGAGCCGCACGCGATGGTGATGAAGCAGAACGGGAAAATTTTTCCGGCAACGACCAGACCGGAACCGTCCGTGAACTGCGTCAGCGCGGGCATCTTCAAATCGGGCAAAACGAGCAGAATGCCGAACGCGAGCGCGAAGATCGTGCCGAGTTTCATGAAGGTGCTGAGATAATCGCGCGGCGCGAGCAGCAGCCAGACCGGCAGCACGCTGGCCGCCAAGCCATAAACAATGATCGCCCAGGCCAGCGTGATGTCGCTCAGGCCGAAGACCTGTGACCAGTGCGGATTCTCGTAAACCAGTTTGCCGCCCCACACCGCCAGCAACAACAGCGCGGCGCCCATGGCCGAGGCTTCGAGCACCTTGCCCACCCGCCAGAACCGCATGTAACCGCCCATGAACAGCGCAATGGGAATCGTTGCGCCCACGGTGAAAATGCCCCAGGGACTTTCGGCGAGGGCCTTGACAACGACGAGCGCGAGGACCGCGAGCAAAATCACCAGAATCGCCAGAATCGCCAGCACCGCGATGAAGCCCGCCGGCGAATTCAATTCCTCCTTGACCATCTGGCCGAGCGATTTGCCGTCCCGCCGCATCGAGCAAAACAAAATGACGAAGTCCTGCACCGCGCCACCCAGCACAACGCCGATCAGAATCCACAGCGTGCCGGGCAGATAACCGAATTGCGCCGCCAGCACCGGGCCAACCAGCGGCCCCGGCCCGGCAATGGCCGCGAAGTGATGGCCGAAGACAACCCATTTGTTCGTCTTCACAAAATCCTTGCCGTCGTCGTGGACTTCGCAGGGTGTGGCGCGGCGGTCGTTGAGCGCCAGCAGGCGCGCGGCAATCCATTTCGAATAAAACCGGTAGCCGATGGCGTAGGTGCAAATCGCCGCGATGAGAATGTAGGCAGAGTTGATCGGCTCGCTCCGGCGAAACGCCAGCGTGGCATACGCTGCCGCGCCGGCCAGGGCGAGCAGGAGCCAGAAAAGCGAAGCCAAAACCTTTTTCATGCCGGATGGTTTGCCGCCAATTTACAATTTACGATTTACAATTTACGAGAGTAAAGTTTGCGCATGCGCAAATCGCAAATCGCAAATCCAAAATCCGCATGACCCGTCACTGCCACAACTGCGGCGAGGAATGGACCCTGACCGGCCAGCCGGGACGCGGCGAGACCTGCATGCGCTGCCGGGCCGACCTGCGCGTCTGCCTGAACTGCACGCACTACGACCCGCGCGCGGCCCAGCAATGCCGCGAGCGCCGGGCCGAGCCGGTGCTGGAAAAACACAGGGGCAATTTCTGCGAGTATTTTGAATTTGTCCACCGCACCTGGACGCCGAAGGCCGGAGACACCCGGCGCGAAGCCACCGCGCGCGAGCAGTTGAAAAAATTGTTTGGCGACTGACGCGCAATGCAGGTTAGCATCGACGCATGAAAGTCAGCGGATTCACTTTTCTGCGCAATGGACAGAAGCTCGGTTATCCGTTCGTCGCATCCATCCGCTCCATTTTGCCGATCGTGGATGAATTCGTCGTGGCGCTCGGCCCGTGCGAGGACGACACGGAAAAAATGGTGCGCGACATCGGCGACCCGAAAATCCGCATCATCCCGACGCAGTGGAACGAGCGCATCCGCAGCGATTATTCGGTGAAAGGCTTTGTTTATGGCCAGCAAAAATCCATTGCGTTGTTCAACTGCACCGGCGACTGGGCGTTTTATCTCGAAGCGGACGAAGTGCTGCACGAAAACGACCTGACGAAAATCCGCGCGGCGATGGAAAAATATTTGGACGACGAACGCGTGGAGGCGCTGGCGTTTGACTACCTGCATTTTTACGGCAACGCCAACACCATCGCGTGGTCGCCCGGCTGGTATCGCAGCGAGGTGAGGATCATCCGCAACACGATTCCCGCGTGGTCGAGCGAGGCTTTGTTTTTCAACGTGGTTGACGGGCACAAAAAATCGCGCCATCCCCGCGCGGCGCATACCGATGCCACCATATATCATTATGGCTGGCTGAAAACTGCCTCGCAATTGGAGTCAAAGAAAAATAGCAATTCGAAGCATTGGGGCAAATCAGCCTCGGCAGTGGATTATTCCGAAATTGATCCACAGACGTTGCGCCGTTTTACCGGCACTCATCCCAAGGCGATTCAGGATTGGCTGCCGCCGGCGACCGGTGTTTTTCAAGCCAACCCCGGACACCGATTAACAGCCCGGGAGCGAAGGCATCGCGTCATCCTCGCCCTTGAGGGCTGGCTGGGGTGGCGTTATCAGAAGAAGCACTACAAGCTGGTTTCATAAACCGGCAAAGGCGATGGGTGTCAAAGGCATATTGGTGAGAGCAAAAGGATGTCTTTGCATCGCGATGAGAACAACCCAATCCTCCACCACTTGCGGATTCAGCATGCTGCTGCCGCAGCCGGCTATGCAACCGGGCGCTTCACCCAAGCCGCGCGAAGACGGGAAAGTTTTTCCAACAGAAGCGCTTCGAGTTGCGAAAGAAATTTATCGTTGCTCAGACAAGGAGGCTGTTTTTCAGGGACTCTTCTCAACGCCTCTAATGACTGATGAATCTCATCTTGGGTGCTGCTCCGAATTCCCAGCCGTTTCCAGTTTTCCCTGCCCACGCCGGCATGAGCCAGACCTTTCTTGACGACATAGTCCAACCGTTTCCAACCCTTCGGCGGCTGGGCATAAATTGGGGGAACATCTGTGAGTTTCAAGGGCACGCGGATGGATTGGCTCCAATCTTGCCATTTGAACTCGGCAAACCGGCTATACATGCGCACGGGAATCCAAGGCACTCGCAAAGCGTCGGCGACAATTGCTCCGTGCATCGCCTCAGCCAGCAATAATTCCGTTTCCTGAAGCTCCCTCAAAACCCGTTCCACACCAGCTCGGGGATCAATGCAATGGAATCCAATTCGTGCGCACAACGCTTCCCAATCCGCGTGCGGCATGCTTTGCAGGTGGGGCATAAAGGACACTGGATATTTCGGTCTGGAAGGATGGTTCAAAAAACGACGGACCAGAATGGCCGGATCTACAAGGGCAAGCGCAGGATCCAACCTAAGCCGGGCTGCGGTTAAAGGACCCCGGACGCAGCAGATCTTCCATCGGTCATCAATTTTAGGCAACGGACCGGTCTTCCCGCAGCCGGCGCCAAACACCACCTTAACAGGTTTGGGGGGGATGTGGTGACCGAGGATGGTGCCAATGCCTACGAACAACGTGGAGTCCTGTTCGTCACAAACTTCCGGAGCAAGACGGGGCCAGAGCCAGAGGTTCAAATCATCGCCAAAATTGCCTTTGGGTGTTTTGCAATAATAGAGCATTGCGGCCTGGTCCTTGAGAATTCACTTGTTGTTGGACTTCACGAGCGTGCAATCTATGAGTTTACGAACTGTTCAGCAAGCCTCCTCCACCCGATGCGCTTCAAATGGAAGCCTGACCGGCTTGTTTGGCGAGAGTCTGTGCGCACGCCTCAATGACCGCGCCGGTCTCAATGCTCGAAACGTCCCGGCCATTCATTGGCGTGACCGCCCAATCCGGATGCTGGTAGGGAAACGGACGGCCCGGAGCAATGGAGTCCCGGATCATCACCACCCGTTTGCCCATCGCCACCGCCAGATGCAACGCGCCGGTGTCCCCGCCCAAAACCAGCGAAGAAAGTTTCATCAGTCCTCCCGTCACGAGCAGCGACGCGCCGGCGGAAACCGGAAAACCCGCCTGACAAACCGAGCCCAACGCAGCCCGCTCCGAAGGACCGCCGCCGAACAAAATTTGGACTCTGTGTTTTTGCCAATGCCGCGCCACGGCAAGTTGCCGGTCAAGCGGCCAGTTTTTTTTGGGCGAACTGGTGAACGGCTGGATGAAAAGCGCGGGCTTGCCGGTTTTCAAATTGTGCGCGGCAAAAAACAGTCGTGCCTCGTTCAACGCATTGTCCGGCAAAACGAATTCGTTGACAATTTTCCCCGGACGCAGGCCGCATTGCTCGAGCAGCGAGAGATACCAGTCAACGTGATGAATGCGTTCGTTGCGCGTCACGCCGCGCGTGTAAGCCCAGCGCCGTCCCGGGCCATACACGTTGCCCCAGCGTTGCGGCGCGCCGCTCAAACGCGCCAGCCACGCCGTCTCGCCGTAGCCCTGGAAATCCACCACGAGCGAAAACCTTCCGCGGCGCAACCGGCGAAACAGGGAAAACGCCTCCGACAAAATGGCGCTGGGATTTCCACTCTGAAATCGTGCGCGATCCAGTGTGATGACTTCGTCCACCTCCTGAAAACCTTCCAGCAGCGGCGCATTTTCCCGGGAGGTGAGGAACGTGATTTTTGCGCCGGGGAAATTTTCCCGGAGCCAGTGGACGGCCGGCAGGAGGAACAGGATGTCGCCGATGGACTTGAGGCGGATCAGGAGAATATTCATGTCTGCAGGCATTTTGGATCCGGGGGCCTGGGCGCAAACGATTCCAACAACGCGGCGCGGAAGGCTTCGCGCGAAAAGGTTTTCGCATAGTCGCGGGCGGCGGCGGCAAACGGCGCAGCCGCGGTTGCGGAAAGCTGCGCAATTTGGCTGATGCAGTCACGGAGCGCGGGAATATTGCCGGATGGAAACACCAGGCCGAGCCGGCATTCGCGGGTGAGCCGGCCGAGCAATTGTTCGTCCGAAGTAATCACCGGCCTGGCGGCGGACATGGCGCGCGACAGGACCCCGCTGGTGCCGAAGTGGTTCAGGTAAGGCAGCAACACCGCGTCGCTCGCAGCGAAACACATTTTTTCCTCCTCGACCGTGACGTAGCGGTCGAGCAAACACGCGCGGTTTTGCCGGACGAGCTGCGCGAGGCCGGCGGCGGTTTTGCCGGACGGATTTTGCTGGCCCGCACAGAGCAGGAACGCGGGCGATTCCGGCGGCAATTGCCGCATGGCCTCGACCGCCAGATGCAATCCCTTGCGCCGGGCGCCGGTTCCGTAAAAAAGGAAAACTTTCCGGTCGCGGGGAATCTCCAGCTTGTTTCTGGCCGTGATTGGGTCGCTGTCGTAACCGGGCGGGCACGGGTCGGGCAGAAAAAAAATCGGCGACGACGGGTAAACAGACTGGAGTTCGGCGGCCAGAAATTCATCCACGAACAGCATCTGCCGCCACCAGCCTTCGCGGAGCAGGCGCTGGAAACCGGGCGATTTCAGCCAGCGGTCCGGCGACCATTTCGGCGCGGCGAGAAACCGCGGCCGGTGGTAGATGCCGCCCATCCGTCCGCGCAATGCCGATGGCGGACGCAGGCCGAATGTTGCGCGCCGCCAGCAGTGCGAGGCAATTTCGTCCAGCGCGCAGAGAAAAACATTTTCGGCGCCGCTGGCCTGCAGACAGTGCGCGACGGAACGGGCTTTGCCGTCGAGATGACGGCGGCCGGTTTCGTCGTGCGCGGGCAGCAGGCGGAGGTCGTCCAGCAATCCAGCCAGTTGCTGTTCGACGCGTTCACGCGAGCCGGCGCGGAGGTCGGCGGCGATGGACAGGCGGAAATTGGCCGCCAGCAAATCCTCGGCAATGAACCGCAGCCAGCCAAGGTGATGGCCTTCGGTGCGCGGTTCGTAAAGCAACAGATGCGGGCGGGAGCTCACGGCGCGGATTTGTTTTGAAGTTCCCAGAGTTTGGCGTATTTCAAGAACGTATAATAGGCGTGCAGCGCGCAAATCATGAAACCGGCGATGCCCTCGCGGAAGCCCTGTTGCGCGAGATATTTTTTCAGGAACGCGCCCAGCGGATTCAGCGCGAGCTGGCGGAAACCGGCGCGGCGGCCCGCTTCAAAATACCGCTTCGCCATCAGCGT
>Ga0224534_1000181_pt1 | contig 42620 bp, 37 predicted proteins | sample 714E12024metaG_FD_172012 | JGI IMG/M metagenome (GOLD analysis project Ga0224534, IMG submission 172012) | Peat soil microbial communities from Stordalen Mire, Sweden - 717 E1 20-24 | ecosystem: Environmental > Terrestrial > Soil > Wetlands > Peat | place: Sweden: Norrbotten County, Stordalen... | reverse complement strand
TGAGAAACACATAAATGGCCGCGTCGCCGTCCTGCACAAACAGTTCTCGTGTGTAGCCGCGGAAGTAAGTAACCGTGGCCTCGAAGGCTACAGGCAGCGCATGACTGGCCTCGGCGTTGGTGAGGGCATGGATGGCGCTCAGAGTGGTGAGCGTGGCGGGCGCCGCGGCCCAGGCAGCGGAAGCCCAGCCGAGAACGATCACGAATACGGGAATCAGTCTCTTCATCGGGAAAATCCGGTCGTATCTGGTGTTGTCTGGCCCCTGAAAGTTCTTATCGACAGGGCTGGCCAATGGAATCAACTCCGCGTGAAGCAGAAGTTTACTCTCTTTTGGGGTGCGGTGTCTGGCCGAATATCGGTTCCAGCCGTCATGGAGTGGGCAAGGAGCGCCAAGCGTGGCCGTTTCTTATGTTTGGTTTTTGGGGGTAAGTTCGGGGTTTTGGTTGCCGGCCGGGACTTGCCCGATTTGGCGTTTGGTGTTTTTTGCCACGTACATAGCGGCGTCGGCGAAGCTCAGAAGGCTATCTTTGGTGACGGCATCCTGCGGGTAGAGGGCGACGCCCACGCTCGCCGAACCGTGCAGGACAAATCCCTCTATGGCAAAGGGCTCGTCGAAGCTGCGCTCGAGCCGCTGGGCGATCTCCTCGGCGGCGGCGCGGTTTCGCACCACCGGGACCAGGACGGCAAATTCGTCGCCGCCCAGCCGGGCCAGCATGTCGACGTTGCGCAGTTGGCGCTTCACGCGCAGCGCCACTTCCTGCAGATAAAGGTCTCCGACCTGGTGGCCATAGAGGTCGTTCACCTGTTTGAACTCATCGAGGTCGATGTAGATCAGCCCGAAGATGCCGGCTTTTTGGCGGGCTTCTTCGATGAGGGCTTCCAACTGCTTGTCCAGGGAGAAGCGGTTGTGCACGTCTGTGAGCAGGTCGAAGTCCGAGCGGTGGAGTAGGTCGGAGTAGAGCCGGCGGGTCTCGATGGCCAGGGTGGCGAGGCGCGCGCCGACAGAAAGCGCCTCAGTCTCCGCGGCGGCCGGATGGGTTCCCGGCTCGAACCCGGCAAAGAGGACGCCCAGCGGCGAGCCGGCGCGAGCGGGAATCTGTTCGCTAACGACGCGCAGGGATTCCTGCGCCGGCGGGTAATTTCCCAGCCGTGCTCCATCGGTGACTTCGCACCAGCAGCAAACGCCCTCCAGGCGGAAGGAAACCAATTCCGTAATTTCTTCGAGAATCTCAGCCAGGGGCCGGGATCCGTTGATGTCCTCGAGGATGAGGCTGCGGCGCTGCTCGAGTTGGGCCATCCGCCGCACGAAGGCGGCCTCGGCTTCAATGCGGGCAGCCAGGGCGGCGGTCTGGGTGCGCACTTTCCTGTTCAGCGTTGCGCCCCATGCACCCACCGCAATCACCACCAGCAGCAGAAGGCTGACGATGAGCATCAGGTTGCGAATGTTGAGCCACGAGGGCCTGGAGACAACCGCAATATCGTCGTAGGAACGCAGCAGGATATTGAAGGGCACCGGACCGTTGAATGGATCGGAATTCTCGAGGATGCAGATGCCGGAGACACGAACCGTGGCGCCTAAAGGAATCTGCTTCATGGGCGGAAGCGGAATCAGGCTGGTCTGGTCCGAGTGGTAGTAAATCGCGGTGAACAGGTGGCCATCGGAGGACAGGACATACTCGTCCCGCGAGGCTTCCCGGGCCTCCGTCATTACTTGTCCTTCGATGGAGACCAGATCGTAGATGTGCCCAATATATGTGTTGCCGTTCAAAGTGAGGCTCTGCCAGGTAGCCGACAGCGGCACGATGGGCGCCTGCAGGCGGCTATCCTGGATTTCGCCGCGCGCCAGGTTCAGAAAGCCGTCGTGGACATCGGGAAAGCCGGTTGCGTCGGCCAGGTCGCCGATGGTGAGGGGGCTGCGGGTCTGGGTCGCGATCCACAGGCTCTTGGCGCCGTCCTGCAGCACAACGGCCACGCCGGGCTGGTAATAGGTGATGGTTCCATGAACCCGGATTCTGGCCGTGAGATCGCGCATCCGGTAGCCGGCGACTATTGTGTCCATGGGCGTGACCGGGAGGGACCAGGGACTGGAGCCGGCGGGCTTGAGAATCTTCACGTCGGCCATTGAGGAAACATGGAGCAGGACTCCGGTCTGTTGCATCTTGTTGTCGAAGTTTCCTGCGGCAGCCCCGGTGACTTCCACTTCGGCATCCAACAGGTCTTTGAGCACGCTCGCATCGCCGCTCAACACATCCGCGTCGATATAGCCGCCGTCCGTAAGCATCTGCAGGTAGATGCTGCGCGTATCCGAACTCCCCCTAAGATCGGCGGAGCGGACCACGGCATGCACAGTGACCAACATACCGTCGTGCTGGGCGCGAATCAGCTCGTTGTAGCTGGCGGGCACGGATTTGGGCAGGGCGCCATGCTGAAGCAGGGTCACGCTGTTGCTGATCACGATGGGGTGGAAGCTGTCCCGCGTCGTTCCCCGCACCAGCACGCGATCACCGGGCGTCAGTTTGGCGTCCAGGGAAACCAGCACAAAAATGGCCGCATCTCCATCCTGCACAAACAACGTCCGCGCATACCCGCGGAAGTAGGTGACGGTGGCTTCGAAGACGACGGGAATTGCCTGGTGGGCTTCGACATTTGTCAAGGCGTGGATGGCGCTCAGGGTGGTGAGTGTGGCGGGCGCCGCGGCCCAGGCAGCGGAGGCGCATCCGAGAACGATCGCGAAAGCTGGAATCAGCCTCTTCATTGAGAAAATCCGGTGGTATCTGCGTTATTTCATTCGGTTTCCGACAACTCCTGCCGACAGGACTCAACCCATCAGCCACTCCAGCATGAAAGGCCATCCGGGCGCCAGCGAGCAAGCGGAATCCGCTGGAATTCGCTGTGTACCAATTTTACTCTCATGTACATCTGGCTTAATGACCCTTTTGGGGCAGATGGCCGCATCTTGCCGGCCCCGGATTGCCGGTGGACTCCGATCCGGCCGGTTTTGCGAGGCCGCAGGTGTGTTTGCGCGGCGTGGGGTGTTGGCCAGAGTACGCCGCAGGGAGCTGTTTGGATGTCGAAACCCTCTGAAGTTTCCATTGCCGCCTCATCGTTTTCGCATAGCGGCACGCAGACGCTGCCCACGCGCCGGATACGGGTGATAGGTGTCCCGCTGGATATGGACTGGATCGACCCGGAGGATGCGCCTGGGGTGGGCACGCCGGTGCGCGGGGCGCGACGTACCAGGAGGCGCACCTGGCGATGGAGATCCTGGCGGATCACGGGCGGCTGCTCAGCTTTGAGATCGTCGAGGTGAACCCGGTGATCGACGAGCATAACCGGACGGCGGATCTGGCGGTGGAGCTGGCCTGCTCGGCGTTTGGGAAGAAGATACTGTGAGGGCGGCATTCGCCCTTCAGGCGGTCAGCTTTCAACAACCGTTCTTTCTCCAAACTACTGGCTTTCAAGCGGCAGTCGTTTAGGTTTCATTGTTTGCAGAAGAGCCGCACCGACATATACAACGGCTGCAATGAGCAACAATGCTTTCATTCCTACGATAAAGGAAAGGTTCTGCGCCAAGCCTCCAGCGACCGCGCCGAGCATGTTCGCGCCGAAGGCGCTGCTTCTTCCTGCGAAGCGGCGGAAGCTCTCGGTGAATATGATTCCAGCAAAGAAGAAGGGCACGCAGTAGGCGAAGCAGATCAGAACGCCCACCTGTGTTCCCGAACCCGGCACCCGGGTCCAGGGTATCGCGAAATTGATGACAAGCGTCGCGCAAAGAAGCGCGTAGTAGATACCCAGGTTTGCCGGGCGCCGGCGTTCTACGTAGACGTTCGACAAAAGCAGGACCGTGAGAATGCCAGTTAACGCGATGCAGTTCACCAGCCACGTTGTACCGAAATACAAGGCGAGACGACTGACCAGTTGGGTCTCCATCAGCAGAAATCCCGCCCCCAACAGAAAGAACTGCCAGGTGCTGCGTTTTTTCGGCGTGAAGAATGGCCCGACCAAGTAGAGGGCCATAATCAGTATGACGGCGGAGACCGAGTAATATGCCCGAGGGATGGAATGTCCGTGGTGATAAACGTAGGGCCAGTCATCCGTCGTTGGCGGCGGGGCATTGTCGACAGTAAGCGGAAATGCAGGCGGGTGAGAGCTCAGGAACGTCGACTCCTGTGTGCCAAGGCTCTTTTCCCATGGATAAGAAGAATCGGATTCTATGAAAACCGTCGCACTTAGCTGGGCGCTTATCTGAGGAGAGTAGTAGGTCAAAGGCGGGTGGGAGAACGTGCGACTCAACATCATATAGAACCGCTGTCCGATCCAGGTCCAGGGCTTTCGCACTCCAAATTTAAGAACCAGTATCCCGTCCTGATTCAGCAACCGCTTGGCATCGCGAAACGACTCTTCTGTGTACACATAATTATCCACTCGCATATTGCTGTAACCGGAGAACTCGGTGTGTGAGTCCAGCAACCCAAAGATGATGACGTCATACTTATCTTGGCACTGGCGCATGAAGTTTCTGGCGTCGTTGGTGATTAGATGAACCTTTGGGGAAGCATACGGTTGCTCAGGATGGAGGCGCGCACCCAAGGCAGAAATTAGCGGATCAATCTCCACCGCATCGACTTGGGAGGCCCCATGCCGCAACGCGGCGGCAACATCATTGCCGGCTCCAGAACCAACAACTAAGACACGATTTACATTCCTGGCAAACTGAAAAGGGCTGTCATAAGAGCTATCCTGATATGCGCTCGCCAGTTGTGGGTTCTTGGCCAAAAACTCGGGGCTCTCATTGGCGATCGTCATGTAGCCCTCATTGTTCACTTCAATGTTGTATACCTGATTGCCGACGCTCGCTACGGAAAGCTTCTGGTAAGGGGACCAGTAAACCGAGTTGCTGCCTGTGGGTTTCAGAGCCAGTAAAGTGATCGCCAGCAGGGCACAGGCGACGAGACCGGAGCGCCAGGAAAAGGGCTGTGCAAACAGGATGAGAACGAAGGCTACGATGAACCAATACGACGGAGGAAGCCAAAAAAAGGCGAGGATGGCGAGGAGCCAGATCCCCGCTAAGCTGCCCAGCAGATTGACCGAATATGCCGCCACTGTGTTGGGCGCCGCTTCGAGGTAGTACCCTACCCAACGACCTAGCGGGATCATAGCGATAGCTATGAGCATCAGGAATAGTGCAACTGCCAACAGCGAAGCGGCCCATAACTTGTCGTACGCGAACTGAGAGAGTTGGACTTGGGCGGTGCCCCAGAGCGCAGCGTCAGGCGTGTATGAAAGAACGGACGATATGGATTGCAGGAAGCCGTGCCAAGGCTGGAACGGCAGGTTCACGGCGGCCACCAATGCGGTTGTAGCTGCCAGAGAAGGCAATAAGCTGCCGCGCTTCCTGGAGCTGAAGCAGCCAACGCCGAAGCCCAGAAAGCACACCATAAGCGACAGGTTCTGAAAGAAGGCGAAGATTTTCACCTCTGTACCGAGCCAGCGAATCAGAACGATTTCCAAGTAAAGGGTTGCGGTGCTGATCAGCAGCAGACGCCACATGGATGATGGTTGCGCCGGCGCGTGCGCTGCCTGGGCAGGCTCCGAGGATGCTGTTAGTGTCACTACGAGTCCTCCTTGACTGGCCGAAAGCCACACGGATCGCCGGGTCGCGATTTGCGTCAACCTTCGGTATCACGGGAAGCACCTTGATACCACGCGTCACACCACACGGTCAAGGGCGATTGCGCATGAGATGCCGGAGTTTGAAGGAGTGCAAGGGGTCCATCTATGTTCGAGGTGCCCGGCCGCAATCCTTTCAAAATTGAGGCGCCTCGGCAATGGGAGGGTCGCGTTGTACCGATCCGATTTCGCCGAACCCAATACAGCATGGATAGCCAGCCGGCTCGATTCCGCAAACTACAATTAAGGAGAAATGGCGAAAAAACTTCGTGTTGGGATTTTGTTTGGCGGGCGGAGCGGCGAGCATGAGGTTTCGCTGCTTTCGGCGGCTTCGGTTTTGAAGGCGATCGACTGCACCAAGTTCGATGTGGCGCCGATTGGCATTACGAAGGACGGTCACTGGCTGGCGGCCGGAGATGCGCACAACCTGCTGGAGGGTGACCAGAGCGCCGTGGCGCGGCGGCTGCGGGCCGGCGACCCGGAGGCGACGCCGGGAGCGAAGCTGCTGCACGAGGGGATTCCCACGCTGCTTGCGCCGGAGCCGATTGAGAGTAGCGTAGCGCTGACGGCTGGGAGCGTTCGGCCTGCGGCTGCGAATCTCGATGTGGTTTTTCCGGTGCTGCACGGGACGTTTGGCGAGGATGGGACGATCCAGGGGCTGTTTGAGCTGGCGGGGATCGCCTATGTGGGTTCGGGTGTGCTGGGCTCGGCTGCGGGGATGGACAAGGACGTGATGAAGCGGCTGTTTGCCGAGGCGCGGCTGCCGATCGTGAAGCACGTTACGGTGCTGCGGGCGGAGTGGGAGAGATCGCCGCGCAAGGCTGTTGCGCAGGTGGAGGCGGCGCTCAAGTATCCGGTGTTTGTGAAGCCGGCGAATCTGGGCTCGTCGGTGGGGATCAGCAAGGCGCACGACCGGAAGGAACTCGCGGTCGCGCTGACGCTGGCCGCCAAGTACGACCGCAAGCTGATTGTGGAGCAGGGAGTGGGCGGCAAAATCCGCCGCGGCGGACAGGCGGCCAAGGCCCGCGAACTGGAGGTTGCTGTGCTGGGCAACGACTCGCCCGTGGCCAGCGTGGTGGGCGAAATCATTCCGGGCAAGGAGTTCTACGACTACGAGGCGAAATATCTCACGGAGGGGTCGGTGGCGGTGATTCCGGCCAAGCTGAGCAGGGCGGAGACGAAGCAGGTGAGGGAGATGGCGGTGGCGGCCTTCCGCGCCTGCGACCTTTCCGGGCTGGCGCGGGTGGACTTTCTGATGGAGCCGGACGGCAAGCGGCGCATCTTTGTGAACGAGGTGAACACCATGCCGGGGTTTACGCAGATCAGTATGTATCCCAAGCTGTGGGAGGCTACCGGGCTGCCCTACACGGACCTCATTACGCGGCTGATCGAACTGGCTCTGGAACGGCAGGAAGAGAAGAGAAGGACGATTTACAGCAGGGAATAGGGAGTAGCCACCCCGGTGGGGAACAGGATGCCGGCGGCCGGTGTCTAACCTTGCAGGGGAGAAATGCCGGGTCGTTGGGAATTCTCCGCGTTCCGTGAGTTGAGATTTGTGCTTTCCCACCCTTGCGCCAGAAAAAAGGCGCAAGGATGGGGCACGGTGCAGATCTGGCAGGTCCGGCTTGGCAATGCCCCGTTCTTTCTCTTGCCGTATTCTGGATTTGAGGAAACTGTGCCATGACCTTGCTCGACGCTCCTGAGTTTGATGAAGTCCGCGACCGGCGGCGCCGGATGATTCGGTACAGCGCCGGGGGCCTGCTGCTGGCGCTGTTTGTGGGCTGGTGGCTGGCGGCTGGCCGCCCGGTGGACTGGCCCTTCAACTGGAACAACCATCTGCGGGGGCGGTCGACTATCAACAGGTTTCTCACGGCCGTGGAAAAGAACGACCTGCCCAAGGCCTATGGGATATGGACACACGACAAGGATTGGCAGCAGCATCCGGCACAGAATAGCGCTTACCCGTTTTCGCGGTTCCAGGGCGACTGGAGTTCGACCAGCCCGGACAATGAATATGGCGTTATCCAGAGCCACAAGATTGTGGCGGCGCGCATGTACGGCAATGTGCTGCTGGTGGCTGTGCTGATCAATGGGCGGAAGAGCAAGGCGCTCAATCTGGACTACGACCCCAAGGCACACACGCTGAACTTTTCGCCGCCGGGGGTGGAGTTGTATCTGGGGCCGTAGAAGGCAGGCGAGTCAGCAGGTCAGCGGGATTGTCGGTGCGATTCAGATTTGTGGGCTCCATTCTCTTCGCGGAAAGGCGATGAGGATGGGGCCTCTGCACTTTATCCGGACCTCTCTAGAAATCGCTCCGAATGACTCTGCTCTGCTGGTTTGCATCGAACGGGTCAGGAGAACACCATGCCTCAGAGCACACACGATCGAGCCGCGGAACTTCACAACCTGGCAGAACACGCCCACGCCGCCGCCGCTGCCGCCCACGGGAAGGCGGATCATCTAACCGCTCATGAATTGAGCAAAAAGGCTCTCGAACGGTCCCTGAACGCCTATCGGCACTCCGAACAACTCGTCGAGGAAGCGGAAAAGCCCAGCAAAGCGTGAGCAGGAAGAGGCTTGAAACGTGGGAGCCTCAACGACAAGATTCGTGCCGCAGGCATCTGGGCGAGCGCGATAGTGCTCAAGTTGAGTCTTGAAGTTTAGAACATTGAAGTTGCCTTCGCGCTATCCAAGCGCTGCTAGCGTGGCCTCCAGGCTGGCTGCGTCTTCGACATTGAGGGATTTTTGGGCGGGATCGATCTGGCGGAGCAGGCCGCAGAGAACCTTGCCGGGGCCGACCTCGATGAACAGGTTGGCGTCGGCGGCCACGAGCGAATTCATGCAGTCCACCCAGCGGATCGCGCCGGTGACCTGGCGGATGAGGGCGTCTCGGGCGGCTTCGGCTGTGGCGACCAGGGTGCCGGTGACGTTGGCGGCGACGGGGATGCGGGGATCGGCCAACGGCACCGCGGCCAGCACGTGCCTGACCTCTTCCTGCGCGGGCTGCATCAGCGCGCAGTGGAAGGGCGCGCTCACGGGGAGCAGGACGGCCCGTCGCGCGCCCTTCGCCTTGGCCAGCGCGGAGGCACGTTCGACGGCCGCAACCGCGCCGGAGATCACCGTCTGGGTGGGGGAGTTGAGGTTGGCGGCGGCCACGATGAGGCCGGTCTCGGCCTCGGCTTCACGGCAGGCTTCGGCCACCTGGGCCGCGTCCAAGGAAAGGACGGCAGCCATGGCGCCCTGGCCGGCGGGGACGGCCAACTGCATGGCCCGGCCACGGGCTTTGACGGCGCGCACGGCATCGGCGAAGCTGAGGGTTCCGGCGGCGACGTGGGCCGACCACTCGCCGAGCGAGTGCCCGGCGGCAAGGGCAGGTTCGACGCCGTGCGCGGTGAGTATGCGCCAGGCGGCGACGCTGACGGTGAGAATGGCCGGCTGGGTGTTCTCGGTGAGGCGCAGGTCTTCTTCGGGTCCCTCGAAGATCAACTTTGAGATCGGGAAGCCCAGCGCTTCGTCGGCCTCGGCAAAGGTCTGGGCGGCGATGGGAAAGCGTTCGGCGAGGTCGCGGCCCATGCCAACGGCCTGCGAACCCTGCCCCGGAAAGAGAAAGGCGATCTTGGTGGACATTCCAGAGAGATTTTACCGGAAGAGGACCCCGTTCGAGATTCTTGGTATCCCACCCATGCGCCAGAAAGAAGGCGCATGGATGGGGCACGGGGCTATTGAGGGAGTATCCGGGACTGAGTCAGTTCCAGCGCTTTTTGTCGTCGGGGTCGTCGTCGATCTGTTTGCCGTTGCCGTCGAAGCGGATGGTGCGGCCATGAGAGCGCATGTAGACCTCGAACTTGCGGGCGGCGCGGCGGCGCTTCCAGCGGTAGTAGCGATTGCGCAGCCTGTACCATCTCTCGCTGAAGACGAAGGAGACTCCGCGGCGCGGGGCCAGGCGAATGTAGAGCAGGCCGGCCAGCGCTCCGCCCAACTGGGCGAAGGCATACATGCGCTGCTGGCCGAAGAGCATGGCGATGGAGATGAGGGCGTAGATGGCAACCAGGTAGCGGGCCTTGATGCCGATGGGCAGGGGAAAAAGCATAAACTGTAGGTCGCCGTAGAGCGCGCCGATGGCCACCAGCAGGCCGAAGATGCCGCCGAAGCAGCCGTAGAGGGAAATCTCGGCGAGCGAAAGCCCAAGCGTGCCGCTGGCGGCATAGATGGCGGTTGCGGCGGCGGCGGTGCCGAGGACGGAAACGGCGTAAAGGCTGGTGACCCAGCTTGAGGTGTGGAGGTTCTCAAGAAAGCCGGCCAGGAACCAGAGGGAGAGCAGCTCGAAGAGGGTTCCAATGAGACCGAGATGGATGAGGCTGTAGGTGAAGGGCTGCCAGAGGGCGCCGTGCAGGAAGAAACTGGGAGAGAAGGCAAAGAGGCCGGCCAACTTTCCTGCGCCAGTCGGAGACACCAACTTAGCCAGAAGCAAGGCGAAGTAGGCGAAGAGGTTGAGGAGCACCAGGCGGCGGGTGGCGCCGCGAAAGTCGGGAAAGGCAAACGGAGTGGCGCCAGTCCTGGGCATCGTAGTCAACAGGGTAAACGGTGGAGCGGGCGGGTGTCATGGGTTTGGCCGCGTGCGGGGAGGGCGCTGCGCCCGGCCATTGCGGATTCCGGAGCAGTTTCGCTACGGGACCGCCTCCAGCCTGCAAAGCCGCACAAATTGGCGGAAATTCATGGGGTATTCTCCACTATGGGGTGATCCGGTTACGATTGCGGTTTGTGCCTCTTGACCTGAGGCCGGGTTCTCCCCAAGAATAGCGGAGTCGTACCAGCAAGGTACCGTCATCTTGCAATACGAATTACCTTGGAAAGAGAGGAGACTGTCATGCCCAACTGCCCTGAATGCGAGAATGGACTTGACATTGAATTGGACGAAGTGGAAGAAGGCGACGTGGTCGCCTGCGATGAGTGCGGGACGAAGTACGAGGTGGTGGGCGTAGAACCTCTGGAGTTGGCGCGGGTGGACGGCGATCTGGATGTGGACGACGAACCGTTGGAAGAGGACGAGGAGGACGAGTGAGGCTGAACCGCACGAGTTTGCTGGCCGGGGTGGCGTGCGCTGCCCTGGCGGCGGGGGTGGTTCCCGTGGGGTCGCGGGGCGGCCCGATCGGATTTGGTCTTGGGCCGGCCATGGCGCAGGCCCAGAATTTGGGCCAGCGCGTGGTGTCGGGATACGTGGTGGACGCGAATTCCAAACCGGCGGGCGGCGCCACCGTCTTTCTCAGAGACCTGAAGACCAAGTCGATCCGCAGCTATACCTCGGCCGCCGACGGCAAATTCCGCTTTACCCAGGTGAATATGGCGGAAGACCATGAGCTCTGGGCGGAAAAGGACGGGAAGAAGAGCGCTACAAAGACGGTCAGCTCGTGGGACACGCGGAAGGATTTTGTGTGCGAGCTGAAATTGAAATAGGAACCGCTTCACCCCTCCAGCTTTTTGGTCACAAGTTGGTTCAGGAGCGCCGGGTTGGCCTGGCCCTTCGAGGCTTTCATCACCTGGCCCACAAAGAATCCAGCCATCGTCTTTTTGCCGGCGCGGTACTGCTCCACCTGCTTGGGGTTGGCGGCGATGACCTCGTCGATCAGCGCTTCCAGGGCTGAGGCGTCGGTGATCTGCTGGGGCTTCTCGCGGTCGTAGACGGCGGGGAAGTCTTCACCCTTCTCAAAACACACATCGAAAAGCTGCTTGAGCTGCCTGGAGCTGATCTTGCCCTCATCGAGGAGATCGGCGGCCTGAACAATGCCGGCCATGGAGACAGGCGAATGTTCCTGTTCGAGGCCCAGCGCCTTCAGCCGGCCACCCACCTCGCTGAGCAGCACGTTGGCTACGCGGCGGGGGCTGCGGGCGGTGCGGGCGGCGGCTTCAAAGCGGTCGGCGAACTCGCGCCTGGCCGTCAGAGTGAAGGCGTCCTGTGGTGTCAGCTCGTACTCGGCGATCATGCGGGCGCGGCGGGCTTCGGGCAGCTCCGGCAGCTTCTTTTTCGTCTCGGCCAAAAACTCCGCGGAGACGATCAGCGGCGGCAGGTCCGGCTCGGGGAAGTAGCGGTAGTCGTGGGCCTGCTCCTTGGAGCGCATGGAATAGGTGCGCCCCTCGGCGGCGTTCCAGGTGCGGCTCTCCTGAATCACGCGGCCGCCGGACTCGAGAACCTCGATCTGGCGCTCGATCTCGTATTCGAGGGCTGCACGGACGAAGCGGAAGCTGTTCACGTTCTTCACTTCGGCCTTGATGCCGAATTGGGGCGCGCCTTTAAGGCGGACGCTCACGTTGGCGTCGCAGCGCAGCGAACCCTCCTCCATATTGCAGTCGGAGACGCCGGTGTAGAGCAGGATTTCCTTAAGGCGGGTGAGGTATTCGAAAGCCTCTTCGGGCGAGCGGATGTCGGGTTCGGAGACGATCTCGGCCAGGGGCGTGCCGCAGCGGTTCAGGTCCAGGTAGGTGCGGGTGGCGGAGTCGGCAAAGCCGTCGTGGAGGCTCTTGCCGGCGTCCTCTTCCAGGTGCAGGCGGGTGATGCCGATGCGCCTGACCCCGCCGTCTGCACACCCCAACGACGAAGACCTGTCGTTGGGGACCCCGTGAGCGGTGGGCACCTCGATCCAGCCGTGCTCGGCGATGGGCTTGTCGAACTGCGAGATCTGGTAGCCCTTGGGCAGGTCGGGATAGAAGTAATTCTTGCGGGCGAAGATGGAGCGCTCGCGCACCTCGCAGTTGATGGCCAGGGCGGCGAGGGTGGCGAACTCGACGGCCTTGGCATTGAGCACCGGGAGCGCGCCGGGCAGCCCCAGGCAGACCGGGCAGATATTGGTGTTGGGGTCCGAGCCGAAATGATTGGCGCAAGCGCAGAAGGCCTTGGAGGCGGTGAGCAGTTGCACGTGGACCTCGAGTCCGATCACGGGCTCGTACTTGGCCAGGACTTCGGGTGAAAGCGCGGCGGCGGGCATATGTGAATTTTATCGCGAAGCGTAAGAGTGACGGTGTGATGTAGGGTGCACGTGCTACTGGTGGCTCAGCAGCACATGCACCTATTGGGCAGTTCCTTCGTCTTGGTGCGTCCTACGTTTCAAATTCACTCCACCGGGTCGTCGGCGGTAAACGGCGAGCAGCAGGGCTTTTCCGTGGCGTGGAAGTTCATCAATTCCACGCGAACGCCATCGGGGTCGTAGAGGTTGAACTGGCCCTTGCCGTCTTTGCCGATTTTGGGCTGGTCGTCGTGGCGTCCGGTGAGGCGGTTGCCATCCTGCAGCACCTTGTAGGCGTTGAGCACGGAGTCTTCGCCGATGGAGAGATGGTCAAGCACGCCGAGTTGCTGCTGGGAGATGGTGGCTGGAATGCCGGAGCCGCCCGGTTCCGAGCCTGGGCCGCTGGTGAGCATGTATTCGAGCCAGTCGTGGCCGTCCGGGGCCTGCTGGCTCACCCAGTCGATCCTGCCTTCCGTCATGCCGCCAAACCAGTAGGGACGGAAACCGAGGAGATCGCGGTAGAAGGTGTCCTCGACGGCGCGGCTGTGGACCAGGAAACCGGCGTGGATGATGTGGTGGCCGATGACCGCGGGAGCTGCGAGCGGCTTGAGTTGCGCGGGTGGCTGCACGAACTCCACTTTGTTGCCTTCGGGATCCTTTACGGTGAACCAGCGGCTGCCGTCGGCGCCCTTTTCGATTTGGCCCGGCACCTTCCATGATTTGGAGCCAAGATAGCGGCGGAGGGCTTCGGCGTCGTCGGTGTTCCAGGCGGTGTGGTCGAGCCGGTCGATGCCGGCTCCGTCGGGCAGCGGCAGCACCTCAATGAACTGGGTGGCGCTGAGGGCGTAACGGACGCCTTTGGGGTCTTCGGGGTCGGGCAGTTTGATTGCGCCGACGATCTCGCGGTAGTAGCGGTCGGTGGCGGCGGGGTTCGAGGTGTAGACGGCCAGGTGCGAGATGCCGGTGATTTTTGGGCGTGCGAGCGGTTTGTCCGGCAATTGAGCGGCGGCTGTGACGGTGAAGGCGACGAGAGAAGCGGCGACCATGAATTTCCAATACATTCTGCACCTCGATTGTGTCGTGGGACCACGATAAATCGATTCGTGGCGGGGCGCAAACGCGGGCTCTGCATTTTCCGCGCGGAGTTTTGTCCAGGCCGCTTTACAATGCGCTCATGCACCGTAATACTTTGTCAGCACCGATTGCCGCGCTCGTCTTTTCTGTCTTCCTTGGGGCAGGCTGCCTTAACCTTGCCGGGTTTGCCCAGAGCCCGCCGGTCCAAAACTCGTTACAGGTGAGTTCGCTACCGGCGGCATCCGCGGAGGATCGTGCGCTGGCTCGGGCAATCTTCAAGGAGCTGATCGAGATCAACACGACGGACACGCCCAAGGGCAACGTGACCACTGCGACCGCAGCCATGCAGAAGCGGTTTCTGGACGCGGGGTTTCCGGCCGAGGACGTGCAACTTCTGGGGCCGGATGCGCGCAAACAGAATCTCGTGGTCCGGTTAAGGGCTGCGGGGCCGGCGACCGGGAAGCCGGTGCTGTTTCTTTGCCACATGGATGTGGTGGAGGCGCTGCGCTCCGACTGGTCGACCAATCCATTCGAGTTTGTGGAGAAGGACGGCTACTACTATGGGCGCGGGACGCAGGACATGAAGAACTCCGACGCGGCGCTGGTGGCGACGTTTCTGCGGCTGCACCGGGAGGGGTACAAGCCCAAGCGCGACCTGATTCTGGCCCTGACGGCGGATGAGGAGGGCGGAAAGTTCAACGGCGCGAACTGGCTGGCGCGGCAGCATCGCGAGTTGGTGGACGCGGCGTATGTGATCAATCCCGACGCGGGCGGGGTGGAGCTGGACCACGGGCGGGCGGTGGTGGCCGACGTGGAGGCTACGGAGAAGGTTTACTCCGACTTTCAGATTACGGCGGCCAATCGCGGGGGGCATAGCTCGCTTCCGCGGCCCGACAATGCGATTTATGAGCTGACCACGGCGCTGAACAAGCTGGCGGCGTATGCGTTTCCGTTCGAGATGAACGAGGTGACGCGCACGTACTTCAAGAACCTGGCGGGGCAGGAGACGGGGCAGACGGCTGCGGATATTCGGGCCATTCTCGCCTTCCCGCCGGATCTGGCGGCGGCAGCGCGTCTGAGCGCCGCGGAGCCAAGCTTCAACGCAAACTTCCGCACCACCTGCGTGGCTACGCGGCTGGCTGCCGGGCACGCCAACAACGCGCTGGCGCAGACGGCGCAGGGCAATGTGAACTGCCGGATTTTTCCGGGACATTCGCCGGAGGAGATTCGGCAGCAGTTGATTGGGATTTTTGGCGACGCCAAGCTGAGCGTGAAGTATGTGTCGGATGCGGGGGTGGTCTCCGATACGGCGCCGGAAAGAAAAGCCATGATCCCGCCGGCGCCGATCAAAGAAGTTTTTGACCCGCTGACGCGGCTTACGCAGGCCCTCTGGCCAGGGACGCCGGTGACGCCGGTGATGGAGAACGGGGCCAGCGACTCGATCTACTTTGCGCAGGCGGGGATTCCCAGCTACGGCTACTCGGCCATTGCCCTGGAGCGCGACGACGAGCGGGCGCACGGGCGGGACGAGCGTCTGCCGGTGGATTCGTATTGGAAGTCGCTGGATTTCTTCTACTCGTTTGCGAAGGCGGTGGGCGGGGAGTGAGCGCTTTCTCGAAAAGTGCCTATTTCTGCTGAATCCCGGGTCCGGAAGCTGATTTTTGGGACAAATCCCATCGCAGGCGGGATACTGGCTGTAGCCAGTATCATCGGCTGCGCGTAACTCAGCAGAGGTGAGCCGCGTTGGGCTGTCGACTACGGCAACACCTCGAAAGGGGTAATTCGTATGAAGAAACCGGGAATGGCGATTTGGATGGTTGCCGTGGCGCTGCTGACGGCGGCGCCGGCGATTGCGCAGAGCGGGCAAGGCGGAGGTCAGGGCCGGGCGGTGGTGACGGTTCTCGCCAAGCACCAGGGCGATACGGCGGCGCAGGTCTCCGCGCAGGAGTTGAGCCTTAAGGTGAATGGGAAGGAGTCCAGCGTCACCAGCTGGGCGCCGCTGGGGAGCGCGGGGGAGAGGCTGGAGCTGGTGGTGCTGATCGACAGTTCGGCACGCAACCTGGGCCGCCAGTTCGACGAGATCAAACAATTCGTCCAGAGCCTGCCCCCGCACACGAAGATCGGCATCGGGTATATGGAGAATGGACGCGCGGCTCTGTCCGGTCCGCTGTCGACAGACCACGCGCAGGTGTTGCGCGGGCTTCATCTGCCGGCAGGCGCGAGCGCCAGTCCTTACTTCTGCCTCTCCGACCTGGCGCAACACTGGCCTTCCGGGGAGCGTAGGACACGGCGCGAAGTGGTGCTGGTGACCGACGGCATCGATCCCTACAACCCGCGCTTCGATCCCGACGACCCTTATGTCCAGGCCGCAATCAACGATTCAGTGCGCGCGGGGCTGGTGGTCTACACGATTTTCTGGAACGGACGGTACGGCATCAGCGACAACTCGATGGTGGTCGTTGGCGCCCAGAGCTTGATGTCTGAAGTAACTCAGGCGACTGGCGGCAACAGCTATGGGTCGGGGATAAGCAATGCGGTTTCGTTCCAGCCGTTTTTTGAGGATCTGGCGCGGCGGCTGGAGAATCAGTACGAACTCAGCTTTTCCGCTCGGCTGGACCGCAAGCCAGCAATCGAATCCCTGAAGCTGAAAGTGGGTGGGCTGGCGGTTGAGGTCGATGCTCCGCAGCAGGTGTTTGTGGATCGGGCGGGCGCGGCGGGGGAGTAAGAGCGGCGGGTAGCGCATTTGCAGGTGACGGGGAATGTTGTGCTGTGGGCCGGCCGCCCGGTATAGTGTGACCAGGTAACACCTTGGAGCACTTGCGATGGCGACATCTTCTACAACCAGCCTGAAGCTCGATCATGAACTGAAAGAGCGCGTGCAGCGGCTCGCGGCGGCGCGGCGGCGGTCGTCGCACTGGGTCATGCGCGAGGCCGTCGAGCAGTACGTGGGGCGCGAGGAGAAGCGTGAGCAACTGCGTCAGGACGCGCTCGCGGCGTGGAACCACTACCAGACGACCGGCCTTCACGCGACCGCCGAGGAAGCCGACGCATGGCTGGCCAAACTCGAAGCGGGCGAGGACGCCGAGGCCCCTGAATGCCACGTCTGAAGTGGTCCCAACCTGCCTTGCGCGATGTGGCCCGTCTGCACGTTTTTCTCGTTCCCAAGAGCCGCGATGCGGCCAAACGGGCTGTCAAGGCCATCCGGCAGGGCGTGAAGCTGCTCGGCAAGCATCCGGAGATAGGCCGTCTCGTGGATGAGTTGCCGCCCGAGTTCCGCGAGTGGGTGGTTGAGTTCGGGGCTGGGGCTTATGTAGCCCTGTATCACTATGACGGGAAGCAGGTGGTGATTCTGGCGGTCCGGCACGGGCGTGAGGCTGGGTACTGAGTGAAATCCTCGGATTCCCAGGTCTCATCCGCCGCAGTCCGCCGCGGCGGACGATGGGTCGCTCAGAATGACATCCAGATTTTTGGCGCTCAGGATGACAAATCTTTGGAGGTTCGTGGCTGCGCTAGGGGGTTTCAGTGAGGGCTTCGGTGCGCTTGCTCATTTTGGCGGTGCGTTCGATCTTGTCCCAGTTGAAGGGCTTGCCGTCGATGGCGCGCTTGAGGGTCTTGAATAAAACGATAGAGAAGACCTGGCGGTAGGCGAAACGCTGGAGCCAGATGTGGAAGAGGAGCCAGCCGTCGCCTTTGTTGGCGGGGTGGCGGCGCTCAAGGCTGAACGCAACGGACGAGGTGACGAAGTCGATGAGCAGGAAGGCGCCAAAGTAGGCCAGGAGCTTCTCGAAGCTGGCGGCGGAGGCGGCTACGGGGTGGTAGTGGCGGTCAACGAAGTAGTTGATGACGCCGGCCAAGAACATGAGGTCGATGAAGGGCGAAACGAGGGGCAGGAACATCTGGAAGATGAGGATGTTGGGCAGGGCGAAGAGGCCCATGGCCTTGTTGCGGATGAAGGCCAGGCGGTGCTTCCAGACGGCCTGGAGGATGCCGAAGGACCAGCGGAAGCGCTGGAGCATGAGGCCTTTGACATCGACGGGAGCTTCAGTGAAGGCGAGGGCGCGGTCTTCGTAGTCAACCTTGAGGCCCTGTTCGAGGAGGTTCATGGTGAGGTCGGCGTCCTCAGCGACGGTGTTGAGGGGATAGCCGCCGGCGGCCTTGACGGGGGCGGCGCGCCATGCGCCGATGGCTCCGGGGACGACGGTGACGACGTGGAAGAGGTCGAGGGCGCGGCGCTCGAAGTTCTGGCTGGTGATGTATTCGAGGGCCTGCCAGCGGGTCCATAGGTTGACGCGGTTGCCGACTTTGGCGTTTCCGGCCATGGCGCCGATGGTGGGGTCTTCGAAGTGGGGGATGAGGCGGGAGATGGCGTCGGCGGCGATGACGGTGTCAGCGTCGATGCCGACGTAGATTTCTTCGGACATGCGGTCGAGGGCGAAGTTGAGGGCGGCGGCCTTGCCACCGTTGGGCCTGGAGAAGACCTGGAGGCGGCCGGCTGCGATCTCGGCGGCGTAGGCCTCGCGAGCGACATCGAAGGTGCGGTCGAGGGAGCCGTCGTCGATGACGATGACGTGGAGGTTCTTGTAATCGGAGTTGAGGACGGAGCGGATGGTGCGGACGATGACCGGCTCTTCGTTGTAGGCGGGGATGAGGACGGCGACACGGGGGTTGTAGCCGGGCGAGGCCTGGAGGCGGGGCTTGAGCAGGCGGTCGACGACGGCAAAGATGCCGACGAGGATGAGGCGGGCGCTCATGAGGATGTCGCCGAGGAAGAAGACCAGGACGATGAAGTTGCCGACGATCTGGACGCCGGAGAAGGCGATGGAGTCCGGCAGCGCGCGCAGGAACTGCCACAGAGTGAGCCGGGGCATGACCTGGGCGGTGGTTTTTCCCATGAGCGCGGAGACCTGGACGATGGCGTAGCCGTGGGCGCGGAGGGTGTCAATGAGGATGGGGAGGGCGGCGATGGTGGCGGAGCGGTCGCCGCCGCCGTCGTGCATGAGGATGATGGAGCCGCGGAATTGCGGCTTGGTCTTCATTGTTTCGAGCTGGGCGAGGACCGATTGGGCGATATCGGCGGGGGACTTGCGGGGATGCTCGTTCCAGTCGCCGGTGTCGATCTTGTTGCCGATGATGGTGTAGCCGTCCTGCTGGATGCGGACGACGGGGGCGGCCTGGTCGTCGGTGTCGGGCTCCTCGTCGATGTCGTAGGGCGGGCGGAAGTAGAGGGGCTGGACGCCGAGCTTGCTGGCGAAGAGGCGCTCGGTGAGCTTGACCTCGAGGTCCAGTTGGCGCGGGGAGATTTCACTGATGTCGGGATGGGTGTAGGTGTGGTTGCCGATCTCGTGACCCTCGCGGACGACGCGCTGCATGAGACCAATGTTCTCAGCGGCTTCGGCGCCGATGAGCATGAACGCGCCCTTGGCGTTTTTCTGTTTGAGGATGTCGAGGATCTTGGGGGTCCACTTGGGATCGGGGCCGTCGTCGAAGGAGATGGCGACCTGATTGGGATGGTAGCCGTACTGCTCGATGGTGTAGGTGCGGGGATAGACGTCCATGTGCTCATCGACGATGAGCTTCTTGCGGGGGTCGGGCTCGTCGGTGTCGAGTTGGACCGCGCGCTTGCCGGGCTGGGGCGGTCCGGTGACGCGGAGAATGTCACCTTCGCCCTCGGTGTCAACGTCATGGCCGGGCTGGACGGAGGCGAGGGCCTGGAGCGACTCAGCGGCGCTGGGCTTGTCCCAGACGTTCCAGAGGGAGCCGTCTTCCTCGCCCAGACGCCAGAGCGCAAAGGTCTGCAGGCCGAGGGCGCGGGCGGCGCGCAGTTCGTTGAGGAGCGTGACGCCATCGAGGAACCAGACGACGTGGCGCCGGTTCAAGTCTTCGTCGATGTATTCGAAGTGGGGATTGAGGGTGTCGTAGTCGAGGTCGAGGTCGGCGTCGGCGTCAGAGGCGCGCTGCCATGTGTCGGAGACCGAGAGGTCTTCTGTATAGAGGACCTGGGGAGGCTTGGGATGCTTTTTGTCCCCGCTCTCGTTTTTTGAGGGATTGGGAATGGAGAGGGTCCAGTCGTAGCCGTAGCTGCCTACGGCGCAGATGAGCTTCTCTTTGGGGACGACTTTGAGGACGCGGGTGAGGTTGCCGACGAACCACTCCTGACTGGCGATGGGGCCGGGACCGCTTGTAACCTGGTGCTGGTCGTAGTTCATGAGGATGATGCCGTCGGAGTTGGCGGCAATCAGCTTGAGATCGTTGTCGGAGATGGAAACGACGGTGTTGACGTAGAAGCGGAGGTTGCGCGGGTGCATGTCGGCATAGAGCTCCTGAATAAAGCTCAAGTAGGCCGGGTCGGCGTCGTCGGGGAGGCTTTCAAAGTCCAGCGATAGGCCTCGATAGACCGGATACGCGGTGAAAAAGCGAAGAATCTGCTGGCGCAGAGCGGCGCGCTTGTTTTTGTCCTTGAGGACGTCGCCGAAGGTGGAGTCCCAGTACTGGGTGTTGGGGTTGAAGTTGTTCAGGTGGGGAAAGATCTCGGTATCTTCCTTTGACGCCTGGATGACGCGCTTGATCCTGTCCATGTCGTCGGGGTCATGGACGGTGGCGCCGTCGACCACGGGATACTCGCGGTGGCTGTCGTTGTTTATGGCCAGCAGCGTTGCCTGGGGGGCGTCGACGTGGAGCCACTCGGGAAACAGCAGATCGATCTGGTGGACGTGCTGCTTAAACGAGGAGTAGCTGGCCGCGTCGTATTGCACGTAATAGGCCGCGCGCAGACCTTCGCCGGTGTTGAAGGGGATATCGGAGGGTTTGCGGCCGGTCTTGCGGCGGGCGGCCCGGGCTTTGGCGCCGCGCAACAACGGGGTACGGTCGTTGAGGGCTTTGTAGTTGTGTTTGGGCACGGGCAGCAGCAGCTCGGGTAGGTGCTGATTGCGCAGTACGTTGAAGATGAAGACGGCCAGAACGAGGGTGGAAACTACGGCTATTATGTCGAGGATGCGCCGCAGACGCTTCCATCGCTTGCGTTGGGGGTCGAAGAATATCTGCTTATCCGGCATGGACGGCTTGGTTTACCTATACGCGGAAACCATAGAAACGGTCTACGCTATACATTACGAATCGTATGGAAGCCGCTCACGAGAGTCAATTGACAGCTTTGGGCCGGATTTATGGCCGCGTGGTCCGGGCGCTGCCGGTGGGGCTGGCGCTTGCCGCGGGCGCTGTGTTGCGCGTGTGGATGCTCAAGGAGCTTTTTCAGGTCAATGGGGACACGCTGATCTACGGCGGGCTGGCAAAGAATCTGCTGCTGCATGGACAGTATGCGCTGATCGCGAGCGACGGCGAGGTGTATTCGACGCTGATCCGGCTGCCCGGCTATCCGCTGTTTCTGGCGCTCTGTTTCAGGGTTTTCGGGATGGAAAACTACGCCTCGGCGGCGTGGGCGCAGATCGCGCTGGAGCTGCTGGGCTGCCTGCTTCTGGCGGGGTTTGCGCGCCGCATTGCGCCGCCTGAGCTGAAGGCTGGGGCGGCGCTTTGCACGCTTTGGCTGGCGACGCTGTGCCCGTTTACGGCGTCGTATACGGCCGCTCCGCTGACGGAGTCGCCGACACTGTTTGCGATGGCGCTGGCGTTGTGGGCGCTGGCGCGGTTCCATGCGCGGCCGGGATGGTCGAGCGCGCTCTGGTTTACGTTTGCGGTGAGTTTCGCGGCGCTGCTGCGGCCGGATGGGGCGTTGGTTGGGGTGGCGCTGGCGCCGGCGCTGGTGATTGGGTTGAGGCGCGGGGATGGGGCCGGGGCAATTCCGCGAAAGAAGTTGGTTCGCATGGCGCTGGTTTGCGTTTTGCTGGCGCTGGTTCCTTTTGGAGCGTGGACGTGGCGGAACTGGCGGGTGTTCCATGTGTTTGAGCCGCTGGCGCCGCGCTACGCCAACGATCCCGGCGAGGATACGCATCCCGGCTGGGAGAGTTGGGTGAAGAGCTGGTGCCTGGATTTCGTCTCGACGTACGACATTTATTGGAATGTGCCGGGCGGGCCGCTGGATTTGAGCAAGCTGCCGAGCCGGGCATTCGACTCGCCGGCGCAGTACGCTGAGACCGCCGCTCTGGCTCAGGCGTACAACGGCAATGGGCAGGACTTGACGGCGGGAATGGATGCGCAGTTTGGACGGCTGGCCGAGGAGCGGATTGAGGCACACCCGCTGCGCTATTATCTGTGGTTGCCGCTGGGGCGGGTAGCCGACATGTGGCTGCGGCCGAGGGTGGAGAACCTGCCCATCGACCTGGACTGGTGGGTCTATGCCCATCACAACGCGGAGACGCGATTCAGTTGGGGGTACGCGGGGCTGAACGCGGTGTATCTGCTGCTGGGAGTGGCGGGGCTGTGCCTGCGGCCGCGCTTCTCCACCCCAGGGACGAAGACCCGTCCCTGGGGACCCCGGTTCTGGCCGTGGATGCTGGCGTATATGGTGCTGCGGAGCGCACTGCTGCTGACCGTGGAGGCGCCGGAGGCGCGGTATACGCTGGAGTGCTTTCCGATGCTGTTTGCGCTGGGAGGAGTTGGCCTTTACGGAGTTTTCAGAAGAACAGGGAACAGGGGGCCGGCGGGGAAGACAATAAAAGGCTGTAGATAGGTGGATCTATCCCAGCTTAGCGGCAAAAACAAAGACGCCGCGAAGGTGGGGCAGCCGGCTACTTGACGTATTGGGTGTTGCTGTCTGTTTTGAAGGTGAAGTCACTGCCAGGCAGGGTCAGATTGGTCTTGATGTTGAAGTACAAGCAAGTCCGTTTTTGGCCTGGGCCCTCGTCGAAGACCTGCTTCAGGCTTACTGCGCGGGCGGGGTCAACCCAGATGGTCACTTTGGGAAACATCTTGCGCACATCCGGGTCTTTGGCCACGAGTTCCAGCTTCTCGGTCTTGACGCCGGCCTTGCCGTCGGTGAGGGTCTCGGAGCCCAGATACCTGATGTCCCACTTGCCGGCCAGCTCCTTGCCACTGGCGCCAAAGCCGAGCAGCAGGTAGCTCTCGTACTTTGCGGCTTCTCTCACATGCACCTGGTTGGCGAGCTTTTCATAGAGTGTGATTTTGCCGCCGGAGTAGGTCAGGTCCTTGGGCACGGGCTTGCCGTTCTCCTCGCGGATGTGCGCGGCCATCTGGAAGGCTTTGCCGTTGCGCTTGTAGTAGACGGCGCCCTTCTGGACATCCTTGTCATAGATCGGATCGGTCTGCTCGGTGACGAACTCGAAGTCGGCGGAGGTGGAGTGGAAATTGGCGGCGGCGATGTCGAGTTGGCGCAGAACCTTTTCCAGGTCATCGGCTGCGAACGCCGCCCGTCCCGGAAGCAGGGCGAGGGCGATGGACGCGGCGAAGACGAGCTTTATTCCGAGACGCATAGGGTTCCTTCTTTTGTTCGACGCTGGAATGCGGCGGGAGAAGCAAAAAAAATTGGATCAGTGAACCTTTTCACGAGTTGCCAAGAGATTCATTTGGCCCATAAGAGATTTCCCTCAGGGACTAAAGCCCGCATTCATTGTGCTCCACATATGTACGGGCTAAAGCCCGTACCCTTCAAAACATCGACTTATTCAGAGGCTGCTTTTAGCGGTGGGCCCAGACCTTCCAGGCAAGATTTCCCTGGGCGTCGGTGACGGTTTCCCAATGCTCGACGACGACGGCATCGCCGGTGACCGGTTCGATGGCCTTGCGCAAGGCTTTTTTGACGACCGGGTCCGGGGCGCCGACGGGGACATTGGCATCCGAGGCCTGCACGGTGACGATGAGGCCGTGGCCGTCATTGGCGACGACCTGGATGGGATGCAAGGGTCCGCCGATGGGGGACGGCTTGTCGCCGTAGTTCCAGAAAAGGGGCGTGAGGAAGATGAACGCGAGGATCAGCGTGACCATCACGTCGTAGTGGAAGCAGCCGCGTGGGTAGGTCCAGTAGAAATAGCTGAGCAGGATCTGCTTGAGAGTGCGGCGGGGTTGCGGGTTGGGTGCGGCTGGGTTTAGAGGCGCCATTAAATTTCCTTCACAATTCTGTCGAGGCCGCCCATGTAGGGCTGGAGGACTTGTGGAATGAGCACGGATCCGTCGGGCTGCTGGTAGTTCTCAAGGATGGCCAGCCAAGTGCGGCCGACGGCCAGGCCGCTGCCGTTGATGGTGTGGACGAACTCGGGCTTGGCCTTAGCGCCTTTTTCCCCAGCGGGCCGGTAGCGGATGTTGGCGCGGCGGGCCTGGAAGGCGTCGAAGTTGGAGCAGGAGGAGATCTCCCGGTAAAGCTGCTGGCCGGGGAGCCAGACTTCGAGGTCGTAGGTCTTTGCGGAGGAGAAGCCGGTGTCGCCGGTGCAGAGGAGCACGCGGCGGTAGGGCAGGCCGAGGGCTTCAAGAATTTCTTCGGCGTCGCGGGTGAGGCGCTCGTGCTCGGCTTCGGAGTCTTCCGGCCGGGTGAATTTGACCAGCTCGACCTTCTGGAATTGGTGCTGGCGGATGATGCCGCGAGTGTCCTTGCCGGCGGCGCCGGCTTCGGCGCGGAAGCAGGGGGTGTAAGCCGTAAGGCGGATGGGGAGACGGGCTTCGTCGAGGATTTCGTCGCGGTAGAGGTTGGTGACGGGGACTTCGGCGGTGGGGATGAGCCAGTGGTCGTTGTCTTTGAACTCGCCGCGGGCGACGGCTTCGGCGTCGGCATCGGAACAGCGGAAGAGGTCGTCGGCGAACTTGGGCAACTGGCCGGTGCCGTAGAGGGACTTGGAGTTGACCATGAAGGGCGGGAGGACTTCGGTGTAGCCGTGTTTGCTGGTGTGCAGGTCGAGCATGAAGCTGATGAGAGCGCGCTCAAGACGGGCTCCGGCGCCCATGTAGACGGCAAAGCGCGCGCCGCTGAGCTTGGCCGCCCGCTCCAGATCGAGAATCCCCAGCGACTCGCCCAGCTCCCAGTGCGGCCTGGCCTCAAAGTTAAAGACCGGCTTTTCGCCCCAAGTTTTGACGGTAAGATTATCGGCCTCGGATTTACCCGTAGGCACTTCGTCGCGGGTAAGGTTGGGAATACTCGACAAGACTCCACTCATCCGCTCGTTATAAACATCGGGATCATTCTTCGCACGTTCAAGAAGATCCTTTTTGAAGCGGATTTTCTCCGTCAGAGCCGTTGTGTCCTGGCCGGTCTTCTTGAGTTCGCCCATCTCCTTGCTCAATAGATTTAGTTCAGCCTTCCGTCCCTCGACCAGCGTGATTGACAGACGACGCTTCTCATCCAGGGCGCGAAAATCGCCCAGCAGCGCAGCCGGGTCGGCCCCGCGGGCGCGCAGCTTTTCTTCCACCAATTCCAGGTTGGCACGAACAAATCCCAGGTCGAGCATCGCTCTTCCAGTTTAAACGACTAGTTTGGAGGGGGTTGATTCGAGATTCGTGGTTTCCCACCCTTTCCGCAGAAAAAAGCGGAAAGGATGGGGCACGGGGCTTTGTGACTGTGAAAATGCGAAACGCAGGTCCTTCGACTCGCTGCGCTCGCTCAGGATGACAGCCTTTAACCGATCGCTCAGGATGACAAATCGGAAGATTGTGGCGGGTCGGGTGATTGGGCTTGTCCCGCGGCGAGTTGGTCCTGCCAGCCGGGGAGGCGCTGGTCGCCGGTGATCAGGCGTGCGCCGCGGGTGAAGGTGAAGTAGGTCCATATCCAGGCGAAAAAGACCCATATCCGGTTGCGGAAGCCGATGAGAAAGAAGATGTGGACGGTGAGCCAGGCGGCCCAGGCGGGAAAGCCGCTCATGTGGGCCTTGAAGGGCCATTCGAGCCTGGCGACGGCGTCCATGCGGCCGATGGTGGCCATGTCGCCCTTGTCGAAGTAGCGGAAGGGCGGACGCGGCGCGCCCGCGAGGTCGGCGGCAAGGATTTTGGCGATGTGGTCGCCCATCTGCATGGCGGGCTGGGCGACTCCGGGCACCGTGCAACCATCCTGCTCGAGGCGGGCCAGGTCGCCGAGGACAAAGACCTCCGGGAGGCCGGGCGGATTGAGGAAGGCGTCGACAAAGACGCAGCCGCGGCGATCCAATTTCACGGCGGGCGTCGCGCCCAGCAGCTTGCCGAGCGGCGAGGCCTGGACGCCGGCGGCCCAGAGCGTGACCACGGCGTCCATGCGCTTGCCGGCAGCTTCAACCCAGCCGGGGCCGAGGCCGGTGACGTGGGTCTGGGTGTGGACTTCGACGCCGAGGCGGGCGAGCGCGGCTTCGGCCTTGGCGCTGAGGTCCGGGGGGTAGGCGGCGAGGATGCGCGGCGAACCTTCGAGGAGCAGGACGCGGGACTTGGAGGGGTCGATGTGGCGGAAGTCGTGGCGCATGTAGAGCTGTGCGATATCGCTGATGGCTCCAGCCAGCTCCACGCCGGTAGGACCGCCGCCGATGACGACAAAGTTGAGGGGAGGGTGCCAGCCGTGCTCGACCATCTGTCGCTCGGCGAGTTCAAAGGCGAGGAGGACGCGGCGGCGGATCTCGAGGGCGTCTTCGATGGTCTTGAGGCCGGGGGCAAAGGGCGCCCAGTCGTCCCGGCCAAAGTAGGAGTGGGTGGCGCCGGTGGCAAGGACCAGGTAGTCGAAGGGGAGCTGGGCGCCGGAGCCGAGGGCGATCTGGCGGGTGGAGACGTCGATGCCCACAACCTCGTCCATCAGGACCTGGGTATTCCGGTGCTTGCGCAGGATGGTGCGGATGGGCTGGGCAATGTCGGCCGGAGAGAGGACGGCGAGGGCGACCTGGTAGAGGAGCGGCTGAAAGGTGTGGTGGTTGCGGCGGTCTACGACGGTAACGTCTACCGGAAGGTGGGCCAGTCCGTTGGCGGCATGGATGCCGGCAAAGCCGCCGCCTACGATGACGACGCGGGGGCGGGGGTCGAGCGGTTGTTCAAGAGGTTCGGTCAGTTCACCCAAAATGTGCCCTCACTCTCTATCTACAAGATGCCGGTAAGGGCCAGGAAGTGACAGGAGCCAGGGTTTTGTGGGCAATCTCTTACGGATGCTGTTCGATGGCGATGTTGATGGTGGCGGTGTTGCCGGAGGCGGCGAGACCAAGCAGCTTGGTGGCTACGCCCGGCAAGGATGCGGGGGTGAAGGCGACGGTGCCGTCGAGGGCGGAGGCGGCGGTGGCGGCTTGGGTGGCGAGCAGTGGAGCCGGGGGGCAGACGCCGTGAGGGGCGCAGGGCGGCGCCCAGGCGTAGAGGGCCTGGTAAAGGGCGACCGAGCCGCCGGCCATGGGGTTGCCGTCCATGTCAAGAAGACGGAGGGTGATCTGGCTGGGGGTTCCGCTGACGGCTAGACTCTGCGCAGTTCCACTGACGGCTTCGAGAAGCGCATATTCAGGACGGGCTCCGAAGGCGGTGAAGGCGACGCATTGGCTGGTGCCGTTGAGGCAGGCGTTGGCGGAGACCTGCTGGCCTTCAGTGAGCGGGCCGACGGTGAGCTGGTTGGTGGCGATGCCGCTGGAGTTGGTAATGGCGGCGGCGCTGCCCTGGGCGGCGATGCCGCTGACGGAGGTAGCCCAAGCGACCGCCTGGCCACCGATGGGAAGGCCGTTCGAGAGGACCAGAGCCTGGACGGTCCAGGTGACGGTGGCGCCGGCGGCCAGGGATAGCTGGGGCGTGAGCGGGGCGAGGACGGGCGGAGTTCCGCCGGCAAACTGCGCCTGGAGGCTGGAGCCGTTGGTGAGCGAGGCGGTGACGATGGACCATTTGCCGTCAACGGCGGTGATATTCATGGTGGCGCGACCATCGCCGGTTGCGGGGACCGAGCAGACGGGCAGGCCGCAGGCGAGGGTGGCGGTTCCGCTGGTGACGGTGTAGAGGACAGTGACGCCGCCGGCGGGGGTCATGGCTGGGCCCAGTGCGGTTACGGAGAAGGGAATGGGCACGCCGATGGGCACGGTATTGGCGGGTGCGGTGAGCAGGGTGAGGGCGTCGCCTGTGCCGGAGTCGTAGCTGACGCCGGGGGAGAGGATGGCCACCGCGTAGAAGATGGGCACGTCGTCCACTTCGACGTCGACCGAGCCGGTGACGCCGGATGCGGCGGGGGGCGCGATGGCGGTGATCTCGTTGGGCGAGATGCTGGTGACGACGGCGGGCTGGCCGCCGACCTGAACCGTGTCCGCGAGGCGGAAACCCATGCCGTGAATGTCGATGGGGCCTCCGGAGGCCGGTAGCCGCTGGGGCTGGACGGTATCGGCGTAGAGCACCCAGCCCAGGTAGGCGTAGTCGGGACGGCCGTCGCCGCGCTGGTCGGCGATGCCGATGCGGACCACGTCGGCGGCGATGGAGCTGACGCGCAGCCAGCTTTCGCCGGTGGCCAGGCCGTTCATTCCGGGGCCGGCGCCGACGGCTGGCGCGCCCACGGGATCGAATGCGTCCCAGATGCCGATGGCGGGCATGACTTTGGATTCAGTGGGAGCGCCGGTTTCGTCCAGGGCCTGGGTGACGATGGTGAAGGTGCGGTTGCCGCGGACGGGGAAGGTGAACCAGTCGGATTGGCCCACCTGGCTGAGGCGTCCGCACCAGAGGCCGCTGGCGGGCAGGATGCGCGGCGCGGCCTGGGTTCCGATGGCGTCCTCAAAGCCGCCGACCGCCGAGCCGGCGACGTTGACGGTGAGGGTCTGCGAGCTGCCGGCCGACATGCCGGGGACCGAGATGGCTTGCAACGTGCCGGAGGGGGTGACCTGGCCGTCGAGATAGGGGCCGACTGAGTCGGTGAGGATGTAGAGGGGATTGATGGCCTCAAACGTTATCTGATAATCGGCCGTGGTTGCGCCGGGGGGCAGCGGGATTCCGCTCAGGTCGAAGTAGCCTTGCAGGGTTGGGTTGTTGGAGCCCCACATGGTGAGGAGATTGCCGTTAGTATCGGCGAATCCGGTGATGGGATTGCCGTGGTTGCCGCTGAAGTATCCGCCGGAGACGAAGGTGACGGCGTACTGGTAGAGGGGGTTGCCGTTGGAGTCCAGCGGACGGGCGACGACGTTGATGCCCTGCATGCCGAGGCCGGCGCGGAAGGTGACGGTTCCCTGAATGGAGACGGTGTTGAGGGCCGTGAGCTGTTTGCCGGGGAAGCTGGCTAGATTCTGCGCGGTGATGGGGTAGATGCGGTTGAGGGCGGCGATGTCGTCGGAACGGAGTTCGGCGGGGTTGGGGATGCAGATGCCGCCGGTCTGGGAGCATACGCCGCTGAGGGGCTGCATCACCGGCCAGCCTTGAGTGCCGCCGGGTTCGCCGTTCTGGAGCGCGCTGGGGTTGACTTGCGCGTAGTCCAGGCCGAGGATGCGGCCGAAGGCGCGCTCCAGCTCGTAGCTCATCATTTCAAGCAGGGCCGGGTTGGCAGCGCAGAGGCCGTTGAGCAGGATGATGCCGTGGGCGATGGTGGCGTCGGGGTTGATGTTGTCCAGCCAGACCCAGACGCCGTTGTTCTGGCAACTGGTGGGGTCGCTTGCTCCGGCGCCGAAGAGGGCGTCGGTGACCGAGCCGTCGGCGTCGTAGAGGATGCCGAGGGGATAGCCGGCGGCGGAGGGGGTGACGTCGGCGGGCTGAGTGATTTGGCCCACCTGGCTGGTCTGCTCGTTGGCCACCGTGAAGTTTGTGCCGCTTACCACGATGTTGGAGCCGTTGACGTCTTCGTTCAATTGCCCCATGTCAGTGAGCGTGACGCCGGCGGTGGGGACGGCGCTCCAGAGAGCCGCCGCCGCATCGACCATGGTCGTGGCCTGCTGGTTGGTGACTCCGCTGTTGAGCGGGCCCTGATCGACGTAGTAGTGGACCTGGCCGCCGGCCCAGTGGACGGGCTGGCCGAGAACTCCTGGATTGAAGAAGCTGACTCCGGCGACGTATTTGGGTCCGCCGGCGAGGGCGGTTGCGGGAGCAAGAAGCAGGAGGGCCAGGGCGAGACAATCAGGAGTGGGGAGGCGAGCGGCTGCTGTGCGCAGGCGAGGGGAAGCAGAGATGAGCACGGGAGTCCCTCCGACAGGGATTTCCGTGCATGTGAGGGACCGTTAAGATTTGGGTCGTCTTAGAGATTTCTAAGATTGCTTTGAGCCGGTTATTCGGCGGGTTACAGGCTCTTCATCGGTCCGCGGACTCATGGTTGGGGCGTGTGCAGTCTGCTGGCGCTGCGGGTGCGGGTTGACGGCTGGCACAGGGGGGGGCCAGGCGCTGCCAATTGCCGGACTCAGATTTCGGGGTAGAAGTCGAAGAAGGCGTCCAGGCTGCGCTTGAGCTGGGTTTCGATCTCTTCGCGCGAGCCCTCGATCAGGTGCATGGTGACGTGTGCTTCATGGCCCGTGGCCAGCTTGAGCGTGGCGTCGTGGATTTCGGTGACCTCGCCTTCGGGGAGCAGCCGCAGTCCGTAGATAAGAGTCAGATTGGCCATGAACCTCATCATAATGAAACGGGCAGGGCCGGGAACAGGGCGGCTGCCCGCGGCAAGCGTCTAAAATCGACACGGGAAACCTTATGACAGAGATTCGCGACACCGTTATTCTGGGCTCCGGCTGCGCCGGGCTTACGGCGGCCATTTACACCGCGCGCGCCGGACTGAAACCGCTGGTTCTGGAGGGCCACGAGCCGGGGGGACAGCTCTCGATCACCACGCTGGTGGAGAACTTTCCCGGCTGGCCGGAGGGCATCCAGGGGCCGGAGCTGATCGAGAACATGAAGAAGCAGGCGGCGCGGTTTGGGGCCAGCTTTCAGTTGGCGCATCTGAACACCGTTGAGTTGGGCGCGCATCCGATTCGGCTGCACACTTCGGCGGGGGAGATTTGCGCGCGGACGCTGATTGTGGCGTCCGGGGCGAGCGCGCGGTGGCTCGGGTTGCCGAGCGAGCAGGCGCTGATTGGGCACGGCGTTTCAAGCTGCGCCATGTGCGACGGGTTCTTCTTCCGCGGGCGTGAGATTGCGGTGGTGGGCGGGGGCGACTCGGCGATGGAAGAGGCGCTGTTTCTGACGCGGTTTGCGAGCAAGGTGACGCTGCTGCACCGGCGGGAGAGCTTCAGGGCGTCAAAGATCATGCTGGAGCGGGCGATGGCGCATCCGAATATCGAACTGCGCGCCAACACGGTGGTCGAAGAGGTGCTGGGCGTGGAAGAGCACGAGGTGAAGGGGCTGCGGCTCAAGGACGTGACCAACGGTTGCGTGAGCGAGCTGGCGGTCAGCGGGCTGTTTCTGGGGATTGGGCACGAGCCGAATACGAAGATGTTTGCCGGGCAGATCGATCTGGACGAGGACGGGTACATTCGCACCACGGGCAACGTGCTGACGACGCACAACGGGGTGGTGGTTCCGGGCGTGTTTGCGTGCGGGGACGTGCAGGACCGGCGCTACCGGCAGGCGATCACGGCCGCCGGGTCGGGGTGCATGGCGGCGCTGGAGGCGGAGAAGTTTCTGGAGGCGCGCGGGCACTGAGGCAGGTTGCGGGCGCCGGGGTTGAAACACCGGCCTACCAGTCCCGGCCTTGCAGTCCGGGTCTACCAGGAGCGGAAGACGAAGAAGGCCGCTGCGACCAGGCAGACGCCGGCGGCGGCGTGGTTCCAGCGTAGATGCTCGCCGAAGTAGAAGAGGGTGAAGACGGCGAAGACGACGAGGGTGATGATCTCCTGGATGACCTTGAGCTGGACGGGCGAGAAGCGGTCGGAGCCGATGCGGTTGGCGGGAACCTGCAGGCAGTACTCGAAGAAGGCGATGCCCCAACAGACGAGGATGACCTTCCAGAGCGCGTCCTGGCGGTATTTCAGGTGGCCGTACCAGGCAATGGTCATGAAGATGTTGGAGAAGATGAGAAGGATCACTGTCCACATAATTTTGTTGGATGCGGGCGGCAAGGGCGGGGTTTGAGCGGGAGCGCGATGACGGAGTTGGGGGAGAGTCTCGAACAGCTGGAAGAGGCGATTGCGGCCGCTTGCCGGAGGGCTGGGCGCGGGCGGGACGAGGTCGAGCTGATGGCCGTTGCGAAGACTTATCCGGCGGCGACGGTGGCTGAGGCTGCTGCGCTGGGGCTGAGGCTGTTTGGCGAGAGCCGGGTGCAGGAGTTTGCGGCGAAGGCTGCGGAGCTGGAGGCGTTACGCGGGGGTGACGCGGGGGCGGATTCGATTCGCGTGCATCTGATTGGGCATTTGCAGACGAACAAGGCGGCGCGGGCGGCGGAGTTGTTCGACGCGGTGGATTCGGTGGACTCGGTGCGGCTGGCGGAGAGGCTGAACGATGCGGCGGGCAGATTGGGAAAGCGGCTGCCGGTGCTGATCGAGGTGAAGCTGAGCCCGGAGGAGACGAAGGCGGGTTTGGAGCCGGAGTCGGATGAGGCAGCGCAACTGCTGGAACGGCTGCCGGAGTTGGGACATCTGGAGACGCGGGGGCTGATGACGATTGCGCCCTGGGGTGGGTCGGAGGATGTGACGCGGGATTGCTTCCGCAGTTTGCGCCAGTGGCGGGACCATTGGGCTGCAGCGCATCCGAGGTTGGCGCTGGATGTGCTTTCGATGGGGATGAGCGGGGATTTTGCGCTGGCGATCGAGGAGGGCGCGACGCGGATTCGTGTGGGGACGGCGCTGTTTGGGAAGCGGCAGCCGTGGACGGGGCCGGAATGATGGTGCGGGCTGCTGCGGGTGGAGTGACGCTGGCGGTTCGCGCGCAGCCGGGGGCGAAGAAGACGGCGATTACGGGCGTTTACGGCGAGGGAGCGGCGGCGCAACTGAAGATTGCGGTGCAGGCGCCGCCGATTGAGGGGCGGGCTAATTTGGCTTTGATTGCCTTTCTGGCGGAGACGTTTGGGTTGCCGAAGAATGCGGTGGGGCTGATGAGCGGGGAGTTATCGAGGAGCAAGGTGTTCTTGCTAAGGGGAGTTACGCTGGATATGGCTGAGGCGAAGCTCGCTGAGTGGATACAAAAGAACTAAATATTGATCTGGCTGTTATGGATAGAACGAAAAAACAACAGCAAATACAGAAGCTACCGCAGGTCCTTCGACTCGCTACGCTCGCTCAGGATGGCAGCTCTTGGTTGATCGCTCAGGATGACAATCTTTATCTTGCTGTTTCGTGTGCTATCGGTTGTGATGGGCGAAGGCGGCGGCTAGGGCTTCTTCGGGTTCGGGGCGGACGCGGAAGTCGGCGTGGGCTTCGGCGAAGAGGACGCGGCGGTCGCGGGCGATGACGTAGGTGGCGGGGATGGGGAGACGCCAGCCTGGTTCGCCGTTGACGAAGGGGATGTTGACGAGGATGGAGAGATAGTAGTCGCGGTGGTACTCGGGGACGGTGTAGGCGAGGCCGAACTTTTCGGCCAGGGCGCAGCCGGGGTCGGAGAGCACGGGGAATGGCAGGCCGTGCTGGCCGGCCATGAAGTCGTTCTGCCGCTCGGTCTGCGGGCCTATCGCAACCATCAGGCCTTCACGCTCGCGGAGCTGGCCATAGAGGTCGCGCCAGGTTTCAAGTTCGGTGACGCAGTAAGGGCACCAGCGGCCGCGAAAGAACTTGATGACCAAGGGGCCGAGGGCGAGCATGTCCGCGCTGCGGACGAGGCGGCCGGCAGCGTCGTTGAGGGCGAACTCGGGGGCGATGGCGCCAACGGGGAGGATGCGGTCTTCAATGCCGGTGGCGAAGAGCTCTTGGACGGCGCGCTCGCCGACGGCAAGGCGGTCGGCCTGAACCAACTGGCGTGTGTTGGCGGTGATTTCGTCGAGTTGGTCCTGGAGGGTTCGGAGCGCGGTCATGGCTACGCCTCGGCGGCGACGCAACGTTCGGGGTATTTGCGGGCGTAGATTGGCCAGACGCTGAGCAGGCCCAACTCGCCACCCTCTTCGCAGCGTGCCCGGATGATGCCGTCCATGGGACCGGTCAGCTCTTTAGCGCCAATGTCTACAAGCCATTCGGAGAGGTCTTTGCCTCCGTAGTCGCCGGACCGCAGTTCGGCCATGTGGGGTTCCATGAACTTCCAGGCCTGTTCGAACAAATCCGCAATCCCGGTGAGTTCAAGCTCTCTCAGACCGTTCAGCGTTTCGCGGAGGTCGCGTTCGTCATGGTGGTTGGCGAAGTGCAATGCCAGGCTGTCGAGGGTCATGCTGATGTTAAAGAAATAAATGCCTGCCATGGCCCGCATTCCCTGGGGCAGCGAATCCAAAGCCTGGTAATAGCGATCGAGGTCTTCCTTCACCTCATCGGGAAGGAGCCGGTCCAATTCCGTTGCCAGGAGATCGAACAGAGCTTCATCGCTCTCGGTTGCGCGGATTGTTTCTATCGTGAGGGTCATTGTTTGCCTTACCGTCCGAAACGTTGTTTGCCGCCCATGCCCATGGCGCCGAGGCCGCCGCGCATCATGTTTCTGGCGAGGCCGCCCTTGCCCATCTGCTTGAACATCTTGCTCATCTGCGCGTATTGGCGGAGGAGCTGGTTTACGTCCTGGACTGTGGTGCCGGAGCCGGAGGCGATGCGCTTGCGGCGGCTGCCGGAGATGATTTCGTGGTTGCGGCGCTCGATGGGGGTCATGGAATTGATGATGGCCTCAAGGCGCACGAACTGCTTTTCGTCGATGTTCTGCGAGGCTTGCTGGAGGCCGGCGAAGGGGCCGACGGAAGGCAGCATTTTGAGGATGGACTCCATGGAACCCATCTTCTTGATCTGGCGCAACTGGTCGCGGAAGTCTTCCAGCGTGAAGCCGTCGCCGAGGAGAGCTTTTTTGGCGAACTCCTCGGATTTTTTGCGGTCGAGGGTGGATTCGGCCTTTTCGATCAGCGACATCATGTCGCCCATGCCGAGGATGCGACCGACGATGCGGTCGGGATGGAAGGGTTCGAAGGCGTCCGCCTTTTCGCCTGTGCCGATGAACTTGATGGGCTGGCCGGTGACGTGACGAATCGACAGCGCCGCGCCGCCGCGGGCGTCGCCGTCCATCTTGGTGAGGATGACGCCGGTGAGGCCAAGGCGGGTGTGGAAGTCGCGGGCGGAGTTGACGGCGTCCTGGCCGGTCATGGCGTCGGCGATGAACAAAATCTCTGATGGATTGAGGAGCTTTTTCAGCCGCTCCATCTCGGTCATGAGTTCTTCGTCGATGTGCAGGCGGCCGGCGGTATCGAGGATGAGGGTGTCGCAGCCCATGATGACGGCTTCGCGGCGGGCTTCTTTGGCGAGGCGCTCGACGAGGGCCGAATTGGCAGGCTCGCCTTTCTGGTCGCCTTCATAGAGGCGGGCCTCGATGGATTTGGCGACGACTTTGAGCTGCTCGCGGGCGGCGGGGCGGTAGACGTCCACCGAGACCAGCATGGGACGGTGACCGCCCTTTTTGAGCCAGGCGGCGAGCTTGCCGGCGGTGGTGGTTTTGCCGCTCCCTTGCAGGCCGGCCATGAGAATGACGGTGGGCGGCTGAGAGGCGAATTTGAAGCGGGCCGTGTCTTTGCCGAGGAGGGCGATCAGCTCGTCGCGGACGATCTTGACGACCTGCTCGGAGGGGGCGAGCGCGGTGAGGACCTCGGCGCCGACGGCTTTGACGCGTATCTGCTCGATCAGGTCGCGGGCGACGTTGAGGTTGACGTCGGCTTCGAGCAGGGCTACGCGGATTTCGCGCAGGGCCTCGGTGATGTTCTCCTCGGTGAGCGTGCCCTGGCCGCGGAGGGTTTTGAAGGCGCGCTGGAGTTTGTCTGTGAGGTTCTCAAACATAGGTCAAGTCCGAGTGTATCGCGGAGGCGGCGCCGGATGGGGCTCGATGTATCCCAACTTTGTGGAATATTTTCCTCGAAAAGCCGCGGAAAGGAGGGGGATACCCAGATTAGGAAGAACGGACAAAGGTTATTCCGCCGGGGCGATGAGGTACTGCTCCAGCTTGCCGTCGGGGTAGGCGTAGGTGGTGAGGCGGAGATGCCGGCCGGGGTAGACGATCTGAAAGGCGCGGAAGGTCATGCCGCCACGCAGCTCGGTGCTGGTCTGGCGGAAGGTGAGCGGCTCGCCGAGGGGGGCGAGGCTGGTTTGGAAGTCGGCGAGGGCTTCGGGGGTGAAGTAGTCGCTGAGGTTGGGGGCGAGCAGGGTGCGGTCGATGCGGCCGGCTTGCAGGCCGTGGTAGAGGTCGATGGCCTGCTGCTCGGGCGCGGTTGCGGGGGCGGCGAGGACTGCGGGGGCGGCGAGGCGGGCGATGGCGGAGGCCGCGCTGACGGCGTCCTGATTGGTGAGGACAGCTACGGCGACGCCATCGTCGACGAGGACTTCGTTGTCGGAGACGAAGCCGGAGACCTCGCCGGAGTGCTCGATGGAGCGGTGGCCGTCACGGTCCATGACTTCGACGCCCAGGCCGTAGTGGGTTCCCTTGCCGTCCTTGAGCTTGACCTCGGTGAACATTTGCTTGTAGCTCAAGGGCTTGAGGATGGATTGGGCGATCAGGCTCTCGTCCCAGAGGGCGAGGTCGTGGGCGGTCATGGCCAACTCGCCGGCGGCGAACATCCAGCCGCGGCCCTCCTTGGGGGCTACGCGCAGGGGACCGAGGGCGTGGCGATAGTAGGCTGTGGCGTCGGCCTGGGTGAGCTTGGCCTCGTCGGAGTTCCAGACGGAGTTCATGCCGAGGGGGCGGAAGATGCGGCGGGTGAGAAAGTCCATGAGGGGGTGGCCGGTGACGGTTTCCACGATGCGGCCGGCGATGACGAAGTTGGTGTTGGAGTACTGCCACTGGGTTCCAGGCTCGAAGTCGAGGGGCTTTTTGGCCCAGGTGTCGAGGATTTGCTGGGCGCTCTCGGGGGTGAGCATGGGGGTCATGACGTAGTCCTCGGGCCAGTAGTCCTGGTAGCCGGAGGTGTGGGAGAGGATCTGGCGGATGGTCACTTCGCCGCCGCGGGTAAGGCCGGGGACGTACTTGCCGACTGTGTCGTCAAGGGAGAGCTTGCCGTCTTCCTGGAGCAGCAGGATGGCGGCGGCGGTGAACTGCTTGGAGATGGAGCCGATGGAGTAGCGCATCTGGGGCGTGGCGGGGACGGCGGGGGTGGTTGGGGTGGCGAGACTGGCGCTGCCGTAGGCGTGGGTGTAGACGAGCTTGCCGGCCTTAACCACGGCGACAGAGGCGGAGGGGACGCCGGACTGTTCGAGAACCTGGGCGGCGATGCGGTCGATTCGATTTTGGAGGGCGGGATCGAGCGTTTCGACCGTTTGGGCCGGCGCGATGGAGGTAGCCAGCAACGGAAGTGACAGAATTGTGCAACCCAAGACTTTCGCAAGCTGTTTCATCGATACAAATCTCCTTCGCTTGGTTGCCCCGCCTGAAACCGACACCGACTAAGGTATCAGAAAGGGATCGGAGCGGTCTCGTGCGGCGATTCTTGTCGCTGGTGGCGGTGAGTTGCAGGGAATCGCCGACAAAAAAGTGGAGGAATGAGGCGGAAACTGGAGTAAACTAGTTTGTAAACTAGTTGGTTCACCCGGAGAACGGGTTGGAGGGTTTATGGCGGTTGAAGAATGCACTTATACCGAAATTGGCGCTTTTGACGCCAAGACGAAGCTCTCCGAGATTCTGCGCAAGGTCGAGCAGGGAGAGCGGTTCACGATCACTCTGCGTGGGCGGGCGGTGGCGAATCTGGTGCCTTTTGCGCCGGACCGGTCGCGGGCAAGAGCAGCCGCAGCCGTGGAAGCACTGCTCAATTTCCCCCGGATCGAAGGGATTCCTGGTGACACGGTTCTGGAATGGATTCGCGAAGGAAGAAAGTAAGAGCAGAGCATGGATTTGGTTCTGGATGCCTCCGCAACGCTGGCTTGGCTGGTCAGGCGCGTCGATCCAATAGAAGATCAATTGGCCGATGAAGTTCTGCGCTACATTCTGCCTCGGGATGCAGCTGTGCCGGCTCTGTGGTTCCCCGAGGTGGCCAACGGCGTACTGGTGGCCGAACGCAGAGGCGGCATTACAGTTTCCACGTCGGCATCGTTCCTCAGCATGGTCAGTGCGCTGCCGATTGTGGAGGATGCGACGCGACCGTCGGCGGTTCAAACTACAGTATTGACACTGGCCCGCGCCTACAAACTCACAGCCTATGACGCGATCTATCTGGAACTCGTCCTGCGCACCGGCAGAGAGCTGGCTACGTTCGACGGGCAGTTGGCAGACGCTGTGCGCAAGGCTGGCGGGCGGGTTTTTGGCGATCCGCAATCGGATGGCTCATTTTTTTATCGGCACGCGTGAATGCCGGAGCAGTAGACGGCAATTCGGGGCCAAAAGCAAGCGGCTTCGGGTTGCGCCTCCCTCAATGCATCCCCGGCGGCAGGGCTGCGGGCTTGACGGGTTTCTTGAAGAGCCATGCGGCGGCGGCGCAGAAGAGGGCTAACAATGCGGTCCAGCGGAAGACATCGACGTAGGCCATGAGGGCGGATTGCTGCTGCATGAGGCCGTAGAGCAGGCCGAAGGAGCCGGGGCGGGCCTGGGCGGGGCCGAGGCGGTGGGCGAGGTAAGCGGCGATGAGGGCCGATTTCTGCTGGAGGACGGGGTTGGAGGGGGAGAGGTTAGCGCCGATTTCGGACTGGTGGAGGGCGGCGCGGCGGATCAGCGCCGTGGTGGCCATGGAGATGCCGATGGAGCCGCCGATGTTGCGCAGCATGTTGGCGAGGCCGGTGGCGTTGCCCATCTCCTTGTTGGGGATGGTGGCCATCATCATGGTGGACATGGGGACAAAGACGAAGCTGAGGGCAAAGCCGGTGAGGGTGATGGGGATGAGGAGAGTGTAGGGGCCGATGTCGAGGTCGACGGTGCCGAAGATCATGGCGCAGACGGCGAAGCCGAGGAAGCCGGCCGAGAGCAGCTTGCGGTTGTCGATGCGGGAGCCGAGGAAGCCGATGATGGGCGAGCCGATAAAGGATCCGATGCCGCGCGGGCCGACGACCAGGCCGGCGGTGAAGGCGGTGTAGCCGAGAATCTCCTGGTAGTAGAGGGGCAGGATGGCGATGGTGATATAGATGCACATGCCGAGCATGGCAATCAGGAAGCAGCCGGTGCGGAAGTTGCGGTCTTTGAGGACGTGCAGGTCTACAAGACCTTTCGGATTGGACCAGGAGCGCCAGATCCAGCCGACGAGAGCGACGACGAGCGCGGCGACGGCGCAACGGACCCAGAGGGCGCCGAACCAGTCGTCTTCCTGGCCCTTGTCGAGGACGATCTGGAGGCAGCCGGTCCAGACGCACAGGAGGCCGAAGCCGATGTTGTCGAAGGGGCCGACCTTGGCGTTCTTGATGTAGGGCGGGTCGTGGACGAAGCGGGTGATCATGATGAACGCGAGAATGCCGACGGGGATGTTGATGTAAAAGGCGTAGCGCCAACTGAAGGTATCGGTAAGCCAGCCGCCCAGAGTGGGCCCGATCACCGGGGCCACCACGATGCCTAGTCCGTAGGCGGCCATGGACATGGAGCGCTTTTGGACGGGAAAGCTTTCGAGCAGGATGGATTGCGAGAGGGGCTGCAAGGCTCCGCCGCCGGCTCCCTGCACCACCCTGGCCAGCAGGATGATGCCCAGAGAGGGGGCGGCTCCGCAGAAAAAGGAGGCGACGGTGAAGATGGTGACGCAGATGAGCAGGAAGCGCTTGCGGCCGAAGCGGCGGGCGAACCAGTTGGAGGCGGGGAGGATGACGGCGTTGGCCACCAGGTAGCTGGTGAGGACCCAGGTGGCCTCGGAGTTGGAGGCGGAAAGGCTGCCGGCGATGTAAGGTAGGGCCACCGAGGCGATGGCGGTATCGAGCACCTCCATGAAGGTGGGCAGCATGACGGAGGCGGTGACCAGCCACGGGTTTACGCCCTGGGTGAGCGGGTAGCGGGCTTGGGCGGCGTCGGTGATCATCGGGAGCGCAACTTTTGAGGGTAAACGATTGGGGAGATGGGCGCCAGTGGCGAGGAGCGGAATGGTTGGGAAAGAGGAGAAAAGGCCGGTAAACGGACCGTAAAAGGCTATAGATAAGTGGAACTATCCCACCCTAGCGGCAAAAAGTCGCCGCGGCGACACGCCGCGAGAACCTGCCCTGAGCGCAACCGAAGGGGGGTGCACCCGGCGGGGTAGTTTATGGAGATGTGATCAAATAAAGTTGACACTATCTCACTCAATGATGCATCTTAATAGAGAGTCAGAAATTTATTGAACAGGCGGGAAACCAACCATGGCAAAGATTATCGGCATTGACCTCGGCACCACCAACTCGTGTGTCGCTGTAATGGAGGGCGGAGAGCCCAAAGTGATTGCAAATGAAGAGGGTGCGCGGACGACGCCCTCGATTGTGGCCTTCTCAAAGAGCGGGGAGCGGCTGGTGGGGCAGGTGGCGAAGCGGCAGGCGATCACCAACCCGGAGAACACCATTTTCTCGATCAAGCGGTTTATGGGCCGCCGGTACAACGAAGTGACCGACGAGATGAAGATGGTGCCCTTCAAGGTGGTGCAGCAGGGCGACCATGTGGGCGTGGTGGCGCAGCGCAAGGAGTACACGCCGCCCGAGATTTCGGCCATGATTCTGCAAAAGCTGAAGAAGAGCGCCGAGGCCTACCTGGGCGAGACGGTGACCGAGGCGGTGATCACGGTTCCGGCCTACTTCAACGACGCGCAGCGGCAGGCGACCAAGGACGCGGGCAAGATTGCCGGGCTGGACGTGAAGCGGATTGTGAACGAGCCGACGGCGGCTGCCCTGGCTTATGGGCTGGACAAGAAGAAGAACGAAACGATTGCCGTGTACGACTTTGGCGGCGGCACCTTCGACATCTCCATTCTTGAAGTGGGCGAGGGGGTGATCGAGGTCAAGTCGACCAACGGGGACACGCACCTGGGCGGCGACAACCTGGATCAGCGGATTGTGGAGTGGCTGATTGCCGAGTTCAAGCAGGAGCAGGGGCTGGATTTGGCGTCGAAGGGCAATGAGATGGCGCTGCAGCGGCTGAAGGACGCCGCGGAGAAGGCCAAGATCGAGCTGTCGACGACGATCGAGACGGAGATCAATCTGCCGTTTGTGACCGCGGACGCCACCGGCCCGAAGCACCTGGTGCGGAAGCTCACGCGGGCGAAGCTCGAGCAACTGGTCGAGGATCTGCTGGAGCGCTCGCTGGAGCCGTGCAAGAAGGCCATCGCCGACGCCAGCATCAGCGTCGACAAGATCGACGAGGTGGTTCTGGTGGGCGGGCAGACGCGCATGCCCAAGATTCAGGAGATGGTGAAGAAGCTGTTCGGGCGGGAGCCGCACCGGGGGGTGAATCCCGATGAGGTGGTGGCGGTGGGCGCGGCGGTGCAGGCGGGCGTGCTGGCGGGCGAGGTGAAGGACCTGCTGCTGCTGGACGTGACGCCGCTGACCTTGTCGATCGAGACGCTGGGCGGCGTGGCGACGACGATGATCCAGCGCAACACGACGATTCCGACCAAGAAGACGGAGACGTTTTCGACGGCAGCGGACTCGCAGACCGAGGTGGAGGTGCATGTGCTGCAAGGGGAACGGCCGCTGGCGGCGCAGAACCGGACGCTGGGCAAGTTCAAGCTGGGGGGGATTCCTCCGGCGCCGAGGGGGATTCCGCAGATTGAGGTGACGTTCGACATCGACGCCAACGGCATTCTCAACGTGACGGCCAAGGATAACGCGACGGGCAAGGACACGCGCATCACCATCACTTCGAGCTCAGGACTGAGCAAGGAAGAGGTGGAGCGGATGGCCAAGGACGCCGACGCGCACTCGACCGAGGACAAGGAGAAGCGCGAGGAGATCGAGGCGCGCAACTCGCTGGACGGGATGGTCTACAACATCGAAAAGATGCTGAAGGACAGCGGCGAAAAGGTGCAGGCTGCCGACAAGACCGAGGTCGAGGCGGCGCTGGCCGAGTCGAAGAAGGTGCTGGAAGGCACACCGACTTCAAGCGAGCTGAAGGCCTCGCACGAGAAGCTGACCCACGCCAGCCACAAGCTGGCGGAGGTGCTGTACAAGGCGAATGCGGCTGCTGCCAGTGCTCCGACGCCGCCAGTGACCGGGGAGCCGGCGGCAGAGCAGAAGAAGGACGAAGGCGTGATCGACGCGGAGTATGTGGACGTGGAAGAGAAGAAGTAAGCGGAGTTAGCAAGTTAGCGGGGGTGAGCGACGGTCCGTCGCCCACCCCAGTTTGTTTCATAGCTTAGGGGACTGCGTGCGGATAGCCCGCAAGCGGGAAAAATACATTGATTGTGGTGTTCACCTCTGTTGCTTCGTTGTTCAGCAGGTAGGGTCTGTAGACCCACTTCTTCACCGCGTCGAGAGCTGCCTGTTGCAGCATCAATGGACCGCTGATAACGCTCACGGACAAAACGCGTCCGTCCTTCCCGATGATTGCCTGTAGCACCACCATCCCCTCTACGTGCGCTGCCTTTGCGATGGGCGGGTAGACCGGTTCAACCTGCTGAAGGTGCAGTCTCTGGGCCTCGGCAGCTGTGATTGTAACCAGGGGCGGCCAAGGCTGCGCATCTGCCGGTGGTGTAAAGTCGGCATCGTCGATTGTTTTCAGAGCCTCAACCTTTTCGAGGTGCGCCTTAAAGAGCGGTTTCCCTCCGCGCGCGCCCTCCAGGTCCCCGGGAAGGTAGCGGTCATGGAAGCCAACCAGATTGTTATGGATGGATTGGAACTCGTATACACCCATTCCGCGCACCCTGACTCGGAGCGCTGGTTTATCAGTATCCAGACAATAAGTAGGGCCTAAATAAGAATAGTGCGGCGGTGCAGTCAGATTTCCAGTCTCGTACAAGCATAGGAGATTTGTGCTGCCAGAGTTGCGTTTCTTTATGCTATACGTAGGATGCTTAGTCGCTAGTTCGTTCTGCTCTAGGTGTGAAGTTTCAGGAGGTTGTCCATTCGATCTGAACGAGAGAAGCTGGTTGTAACGAGCAATCAGTTTTTCAAGGAGAGATCGAATGGACTATCACCAGAATGCCCGATTGACCGTCCA